>Ga0268257_1000097_pt1 | contig 217120 bp, 155 predicted proteins | sample AgamicAtPrz_FD_200249 | JGI IMG/M metagenome (GOLD analysis project Ga0268257, IMG submission 200249) | Agave microbial communities from Guanajuato, Mexico - At.P.rz (v2) (version 3) | ecosystem: Host-associated > Plants > Phyllosphere > Phylloplane/Leaf | place: Guanajuato, Mexico | collected... | reverse complement strand
AGCTCCCTGAAGGGCCGTCGAAGACTACGACGTTGATAGGTTGGGTGTGTAAGCGCTGTGAGGCGTTGAGCTAACCAATACTAATTGCCCGTGAGGCTTGACCATATAACACCCAAGCAATTTGCTGACCTGAAAAGGCACCAGATTGCGGTGTGTGAAGACGAGATGAACCGAAAGTTCGGCCAGCTCAAAAGCAGCACACAAACTATCGCATACCCATTCGCTGGAACGTGACCGCAAGGCACGCGCTGGCTACCGAATTTCTTGACGACCATAGAGCATTGGAACCACCTGATCCCATCCCGAACTCAGAAGTGAAACGATGCATCGCCGATGGTAGTGTGGGGTTTCCCCATGTGAGAGTAGGTCATCGTCAAGATTAAATTCCGAAACCCCTATCTGCTGATGCAGGTAGGGGTTTTGTTTTGCCCGCAGGAAAGTTCTTACGACACGCTCGGAAAGCTTCCGGCTGCCACAGCCCCCCGACAGTGCTAAGGTTCTGCCCTGGTTTTTTGTATTTTCAAGGAAGCCCTCATGCCGGACGCAACGTCCCTAAACCCAGCTTTCATGGTGGTTCATGGGAATCGCCTTGATGAGCTGCGCAGTCTGGTCATCAGCTTGATGCGGCGCTATCCGCTGGCTCCTCTTGAGAATGAAATCGCGCTGGTGCAAAGCAACGGTATTGCTCAATGGCTCAAACTGGCATTGGCTGAGGACCCTGAGGATGACGACACCGGCGGCTGTGGCATCGCAGCGGCCATTGATGTGCAACTGCCGGGCAGCTTCATGTGGCAACTCTATCGGTCCGTGCTCGGCCGGGACCAGATCCCGGCCAAGTCCCTGCTGGACAAGGCACCGCTGACCTGGAGGCTGATGCGCCTGCTGCCGCAATTGATCGAACAGCCCCATTTTGAGCCATTGCGACGCTTCCTTACCCACGACACCGACTTACGCAAACGCTATCAGTTGTCCGAGCGCCTCGCGGACCTGTTTGACCAGTACCAGGTATACCGGGCCGACTGGCTCGAGGATTGGGCCGAAGGTCGGCATCAGACCAGAAATGTCCGAGGTGAGATCAAACCGCTTGCGCTGGCAAATTGCTGGCAAGCAGAACTGTGGCGAGCCCTGTTGCTGGACGTCGGAGAACAAGGCATGGCCCAAAGCCGTGCGGGCGTCCACCAGCGCTATCTAGAACGTATCAACAGCCTGGAAGTTGCTCCGAAGGGCCTGCCCTCGCGGGTGATCGTGTTCGGTATTTCTTCGCTGCCCGCCCAGGCACTTGAGGCGTTGGCCGGTCTGTCCCGGTTCAGCCAGGTGCTTTTATGCGTGCATAACCCGTGTCGCCACCATTGGGCGGACGTCGTTGCCGACAAGGATCTACTGCGCCATCAGTACAAGCGTCAGGCGCGCAAGACCGGCATGCCCGTATTACTCGACTCCGATACTCTGCATCAACATGCTCATCCGTTGTTGGCCGCCTGGGGCAAGCAGGGGCGTGACTACATCAACCTGCTCGACAGTTACGATGACCCCAACAGTTATCGCTCGGTATTTCGTGATGGCCGTATCGACCTGTTCAGTGAAGGAAATCCTACGACCCTTCTAGGTCAGTTGCAGGATGACATCCTCGAGCTGCGCCCTCTCAACGAAACCCGAGAGCATTGGCCGGCCGTCGATACGGCAAAAGACGGGTCCATCCGCTTCCATATCGCCCATAGCGCACAACGTGAAGTCGAGATTCTCCATGATCAGTTGCTGGCTCACTTCAGCGCAGATCCTTCCCTGCGTCCTCGGGATACCATCGTCATGGTCCCGGACATTGATAGTTATGCACCGCATATACGCGCGGTGTTCGGCCAGCTCGATCGAACCGACCCCCGCTTCATTCCGTTCACGCTGACCGACCAGGGCCAGCGTGGACGTGATCCGCTGCTGATCGCCGTCGAGCATCTGCTCAAACTTCCCGACAGTCGCTTCCCGGTCAGCGAGATCCTCGATTTGCTGGATGTCCCGGCGCTACGTGAACGATTCGGCATCGACGAGGCCGATTTGCCGACTCTGCACCGCTGGATCGAAGGAGCAGGTATTCGCTGGGGAATGAGTGCCGAACATCGAGCCGGGCTCGGGTTGCCTGCTGAGCTTGAGCAGAACAGCTGGCGTTTCGGTCTGCGTCGCATGTTGCTGGGGTACGCCGTGGGCAGCTCGGACGCTTACGCGGGGATCGAACCCTATGACGAAATCGGCGGGCTGGATGCGGCGTTGATCGGCCCCCTGGTCGCTCTGCTGGATGCCCTCGAAGTTGCCCATCTGGAACTCTCCCAACCTGCCGCGCCGCAACAATGGGGTTCGCGTCTGCACGATCTGATGCAGCTGTTCTTCCAGGCGAGCAGCGAGCATGACGACTATCTGCTCGCCCAACTCGAAGACTTGCGAGAAACCTGGCTGGAAACCTGTGAGTCGGTAGGTCTGCAGGATGAATTGCCATTAACGGTGGTGCGTGAGGCCTGGCTCGCCGGACTCGACCAGGGTCGATTGTCCCAGCGTTTCCTGGCGGGAGCGGTCAACTTCTGTACCTTGATGCCGATGCGAGCGATTCCCTTCAAGCTGGTGTGCCTGCTGGGAATGAATGATGGTGACTATCCACGGGCTCAACCGCCATTGGATTTCGATCTCATGGGCACCGACTATCGGCCCGGTGATCGTTCCCGACGTGAGGACGATCGTTATCTGTTGCTGGAGGCGCTGCTTTCGGCTCGCGAGAAGCTTTATATCAGCTGGGTTGGGCGCAGTATCCGCGACAACAGTGATCGACCCGCGTCGGTATTGATCGGGCAGCTTCGGGATCATCTGGCCAGCGGATGGCGGTTGGCCGATGGCGGTGAGAATCTTCTCGAGGCGCTGACAATGGAGCACCCTTTACAACCGTTCAGTGCCCGTTACTTCCATCAAGGCGATGGGCTGTTCAGCTACGCCAGCGAATGGCGAGTGCTTCACGGTGCTCAAGACCACACCGATACAGTCCAGGTGCTGGAACCCTATGTCCAGGAAGAGCCGTTGGGCCTCGGACAGTTGCAGGATTTCCTGCGCAATCCCGTTCGCCATTTCTTCAGCCAGCGCTTGAAAGTGTTCTTCGAGGCCATCGAGGCGCCCTTGGGCGATGATGAGCCTTTCGTGCTCGATGCCTTGCAACGCTATAGCCTGAGCGACAGTTTGCTTGAGGCCGCCCTGGTTCGACTGGACCAGCCGGATGTCGCCCTGGCGGCCCATGCCAAGCGTTTGCAGAACAGCGGTCTGTTACCGATGGCCGGTTTCGGTGAGCACATGCAGCGTGAGTTGATCGAGCCGCTGCCGGACTTGATCCAGCGTTACCAACAGCTCCTGGCGTTATGGCCAACTCCGTTGACCAGCGCCGTACCTGTCAGCCTGCAATTGCACGGTGTGAGTGTTGAAGGGTGGTTGGGTGGCCTGCACCAGCGTTCCGATGGGGCGGTCCTCGCCATCACCGCCATTCCCAACAGCATCGGCGCCACCAAGAGTCGAAAATGGCATCGTCTGATACGGCCCTGGGTCAATCATCTGGTGGCGTGTGCGAACGGCTTGTCATTGACGACAGCGCTGGTCGCCAGCGATGACAGCCTGCTGCTGGCTCCTTTTGAAGAAACCGTAGCACGTCGGCTGCTGGGCGATCTGTTGCAGGCCTGGCAGGCCGGCATGCGCCAGCCGCTACCGATCGCCGTCAAGACCGCCTTCGCCTGGCTTGGCCAAAGCGAACCGGTCAAGGCAGAAGCGGCGGCGCGCAAAGCCTATGAAGGCGACGGGCAGAATTCTGAAGGTGAACGACGGGAAAGTCCGGCCCTGGCCCGTCAGTTCGCTGATTTCGATGCCTTGACGGCTGACGAAACATTTCCCGATTGGTGCGATGCGCTTTACCGGCCATTGCTTGAAGCCCCCTGGCGTTCCTCGGCTGGTGAGGAGGCGCGCTCATGAGTCAACAGACACCGCTGGCCCTGGCGTTTCCACTACGTGGCAGCCAATTGATCGAAGCCAGCGCCGGTACCGGCAAGACCTTCACTATTTCGGCGCTCTACCTGCGCCTTGTGCTCGGGCATGGCGGCTCGGCGTCCGGGTTTGGCCGCGAGCTGCTGCCTCCGCAGATCCTGGTGGTGACCTTCACGGACGCCGCCACCAAAGAGCTGCGGGAACGTATCCGCACACGTCTCGCTGAAGCCGCGCGTTTCTTTCGGGACGAAATTCCCGCTCCGGATTCGTTGATCGCCCAGTTGCGTGACGAGTTTAGCGCCGAGCAATGGCCAGGCTGCGCGAACCGGTTGGACATCGCCGCGCAGTGGATGGATGAAGCGGCCGTCTCGACCATCCACAGTTGGTGTCAGCGCATGCTGCGTGAACACGCTTTCGACAGTGGCAGCCTGTTTACCCAAACCCTGGAAACCGATCACAGTGAACTGCTCGGCGAGGTGTTGCGCGACTATTGGCGACTGTTCTGCTACTCGATGCAGGGCGAGGCGCTGAATTGGGTGCGTACGCATTGGGGAGGCCCCGCTGCGCTGTTGCCGCGAGTCAGAGGCCTGTTCAATAGCGAACGTGACAGCGGTGACGGGCTTGAGCCTGCCGAACTCATTGCGGCAGCCTTGCAGGAGCGCAGTACCGCTTTGCTCGATCTCAAGGCGCCCTGGCGGCAATGGGCCGTGGAACTGCTGGAGATCTGCCAGCAAGGCGTTGCCAACAAGAGCGTCGATGGGCGCAAGATGCAGGCCCGTTACTTCGAGCCGTGGTTCCAGAAAATCACCGCTTGGGTGGAAGACGAAAGCCTTGAGCTGTTGGACATCGGCACCGGCTTCACCCGGCTGACTCCCGAGGGCATGGCCGAAGCGTGGAAGGGTGAAGTGCCCAGCCATCCGGGGTTGGACGCTATGTCTGGTCTCAAGGCCAGCCTGGAGGCGTTGCCTACGCCTCACGCTGCGGTGCTGCAACATGCCGCGCAATGGGTCGGGGCGCGCTTCGAGGCCGAAAAGCGTCGTCGCGCGGAGATGGGGTTCGACGATATGTTGCTGCGCCTCGATGCGGCGCTCCAGGCCGACGGCGGAGAGCGTCTTGCGAGCCTGATCCGTGAGCAGTTCCCGGTGGCGTTGATCGACGAATTCCAGGACACCGACCCGGTTCAATACCGGATCTTCGAGAACATCTACCGCATCGAAGACAATAATCCCGAGACCGGACTGTTCCTGATCGGCGATCCGAAGCAGGCGATTTATGCCTTTCGCGGTGCGGACATCTATACCTACCTGCGGGCTCGGGAAGCCACCGCTGGCAGGTTGCATACACTGGGAACGAACTTCCGCTCCAGCCATGCCATGGTCGGTGCGGTCAACCATATTTTCCAGAACGCCGAGTCCCGCCTGCAGGGGCGCGGGGCGTTTCTGTTTCGGCAGCCATCAGGTGAAAACCCGGTGCCGTTCCTCTGCGTTGACTCCCAAGGGCGCAAGGAGTCCTTGCAGGTCGCCGGCCAGGCCGTTGCGGCACTGAATATCTGGCATTTGTCGTCGGATCAGCCGCTTTCCGGCGCGGTGTATCGACAACACCTGGCTGCCGCATGCGCCAGTGAGATCACCGCGTTGCTCAACGGCGGTCAGTCGGGACGCGGCGGTTTTGCTATTGAGGGACAGCCATTCAGGGGGCTGCGCCCGGCCGATATCGCCATCCTGGTGCGCGACGGCAAGGAGGCGCAGGCCGTGCGAGACCAGTTGTCCGCGCGGGGTGTGCGCAGCGTCTATCTGTCGGATAAAGACTCGGTCTTTGCCTCGCAGGAAGCGCGGGACTTGCTGACGTGGCTCAGGGCCTGCGCCGAACCGGATGTCGAACGGCCGCTGCGAGCAGCGTTGGCCAGCATCACCTTGAATCTGCCGCTGACGGAGCTGGAGCGTCTCAACCAGGATGAGCTGGCCTGGGAATCCCGGGTCATGCAGTTCCGTGGCTATCGTACCGTCTGGCGCACCCAGGGGGTGCTGCCGATGTTGCGGCGCCTGCTGCATGATTTCGCGTTGCCCCAGGCGTTGATGGCGCGAAGTGACGGTGAGCGGGTGCTGACCAACTTGCTGCACCTGTGCGAACTGCTACAACAGGCCGCCGGCGAGCTGGATGGCGAACAGGCCCTGATCCGGCATTTGTCCGAGCATCTGGCCTTGTCCGGGCAGGCGGGAGAGGAACAGATCCTGCGACTGGAAAGCGATGAGCAACTGGTCAAGGTGGTCACGATTCACAAGTCCAAGGGCCTTGAATATCCATTGGTGTTCCTGCCATTCATCTGTTCGACCAAACCGGTGGACGGCAGTCGATTGCCCCTGCATTACCACGATGACTCAAACAAGGCGCAGATCAGTTTGACGCCGACGGCGGAGTTGATCGCCAAGGCCGATGACGAGCGTCTGGCCGAAGATCTTCGACTGCTCTACGTTGCACTGACCCGCGCACAGCACGCCTGCTGGTTGGGCGTCGCGGACCTCAAGCGGGGCAACAACAATAGCTCGATCCTGCATTTGTCTGCGCTGGGGTATTTGTTGGGTGGCGGTGCGCCGTTGAGCGAGTCGGTCGCGCTGCGGCGCTGGCTTGAGGACCTGCAACATGGCAACGCCGCGGTGAGCTGCCAGGAAATGCCGCCGGCCACTGACGAGCGCTATCAGCCCCCACGTAACGAAGCGGTGCTGCTCGAACCCTTGGTGCCCGTGCGCAAGGCCAGTGAGAACTGGTGGATTGCGTCCTACAGCGCGTTGCGCATTGGAGAGGCTTTGAGCGAAGGCAGCGATGCCGCGCCAGAGAATCCGCAGGCACAGAAACTGTTCGACGATGAACGGCTCGACCCGGATGCGCCAAGGGAAGTGATCGCGATGGGCGGCGACATCCACCGCTTTCCCCGCGGTCCCAATCCCGGCACGTTCCTCCATGGTCTGCTGGAGTGGGCGGCCGGGGAGGGCTTTTCAGCGGAGCCTGCAGTTATCGAGGATGCCATCGCGCGGCGTTGCAATCGCCGGGGCTGGAAGGGCTGGATCAGCACGCTGAGCGATTGGCTACGACACTTGATGCAGATGCCCTTGCAGGTCGGCGATGGTCATAAGCCGGTGGTCCTGTCGCAGTTGAGTCAATTCCAGGTCGAGATGGAGTTCTGGTTCGCCAGCCATAAGGTCGATGTGCAGAAGCTTGATCAATTGGTGTGCAAGTTCACCCATGGCGGGGTGGCCCGCGTCGCTGCTGAACCAGTGTTGCTCAATGGCATGTTCAAGGGCTTCATCGACTTGACGTTCGAGCACGATGGCCGATATTACGTGGCCGATTACAAGTCCAACTGGCTGGGTGTCGATGACATGGCCTACACCTCGCAAGCAATGGAACAATCGATCCTGGACAATCGCTACGACCTGCAATACGTGTTGTACCTCTTGGCCCTGCATCGCCAGCTCAAGGCTCGCCTGCCCGATTATGACTACGACCGGCATGTCGGCGGCGCGGTGTATCTGTTTCTGCGCGGCACCCGCTCCGCCAGTCAGGGCGTGTATTTCGTCAAGCCGCCCCGGACCTTGATCGAACAACTGGATCGACTGTTCCAGGGGGCGCCTGAACCCAAGGCTGAGCCGGCGTGGGTACAGGGAGAGTTGCTATGAATCGTTCCTTCGCCGACCTGCTACCCAAACCGTCCGATGACGAAAGCCAGGTCGCCCTGACGCCCTTGAGCCGTGCAGATGATCTGCTGTCGCTGCTTACGCGCTGGGTCGAACGCGGCTGGTTGCGCGCCCTGGACAAGGCATTCGTCACATTCCTCCATGAGCTGGCACCCGACGATGATCCGCTGGTCCTGCTCGCGGCAGCGTTCACCAGTCATCAGTTGGGCCATGGGCATGTCTGCCTCGACCTGTTCGAAACTCTCAAGGAGCCGGACTTCGCCTTGTCGTTGCCTCCAGAGGGCGATTTGCAGACCGGCGTGTTGCCGTCACAGATCCTGACCGGGCTGGACGGCCCTCACTGGTGCAAGGCCCTGGCTTGCAGCCCCTTGGTGGCCTTGGCGGTCGATGAAAGTGAAGAAGACCGGCAGCGTCCCTTGGTGTTGTCTGGAAAACGCCTTTATCTGCGTCGCTATTGGGGTTATGAGCGGCGGATCGATGAAGCATTGCGCCAGCGGCTGGCGGACCATGAAGCTGCCCCCGACGATCTGCGTGAGCGCCTGGATGGGTTGTTCGGACCTGCCAGCGCCACGGGCCCGGTGGACTGGCAGAAACTGGCGTGTGCGCTGGCGACCCGAGGTGCTTTCAGCATCGTGACGGGCGGGCCGGGCACCGGCAAGACCACCACGGTGGTGCGCCTGCTGGCCTTGCTGCAGGCTCCGGCCGTCGAGGATGGAAAACCGCTGCGGATTCGCCTGGCCGCGCCCACAGGCAAGGCGGCTGCGCGCCTGACCGAGTCCATCAGCCAGCAGGTGCGGACCCTGGATGTGGACGAATCGGTGCGCGAACGCATTCCCTGCGAAGTGACCACGGTCCATCGTCTGCTGGGCAGTCGTCCCGGCACCCGGCATTTCCGTCACCACAGTGGCAACCGGTTGCCATTGGATGTGCTGGTGGTCGACGAGGCGTCCATGATCGACCTGGAGATGATGGCCAATCTGTTGGATGCCCTGCCGTCCCATGCACGGCTGGTGCTGTTGGGGGACAAGGACCAACTGGCGTCTGTAGAGGCCGGTGCGGTGCTCGGCGATCTGTGTCGAGACGCCGAGGACGGCTGGTACAGCCCCCGGACCCGGGCCTGGCTTGAGGCGGTCAGCGGCGAAAACCTCGCGGCCACCGACCTGCAACAAGACCTCGATGGTACCCATCCCCTGGCGCAGCAAGTGGTGATGCTCAGGCACTCCCGACGTTTTGGCGAGGGCAGCGGGATCGGTCAACTGGCCCGCTGGGTCAACCAGCAGCAGCCGGAAAAGGCCCGTCAGCTATTGGCGCAAGGCCAATTTGCCGACCTGCTTTGCCTGGGGTTGAAGGGCGAACATGACGGGGCACTGGAGCGTTTGTTACTCGAAGGCCGGCCGGGAGGGCCCCAAGGCTACCGGCATTACCTGAACCTGCTACGCGAGCGCCGCCCATCCCTTTCCCGGCCAATGGAAGACAGTTGCTGGGTCGATTGGGCGCGAGAAGTCCTGTCAGCATTCGACGAGTTCCAATTGCTTTGCGCAGTACGCAGGGGACCGTGGGGCGTCGAGGGGCTGAACCAGCGGATCACCGCCGCGCTGCTCAAGGCCCGCCTTATCGAAAACGATCATCAATGGTACGAAGGACGCCCGGTGTTGATGACCCGCAATGACTACGGGTTGGGCTTGATGAACGGCGATATCGGCATCGCCCTCAAGTTGCCCGAGCGTGATGGGCCGGATGTCGGCAAGCAAGTTCTGCGGGTCGCCTTCCCGCGTAACGACGGCGAGGGGGGCGTGCGTTTCGTCCTGCCCAGCCGCCTGAATGACGTGGAGACCGTGTACGCCATGACGGTACACAAATCCCAAGGCTCGGAATTCACTCACACCGCGCTGATTCTCCCGGATGCGCTGAACCCCGTATTGACCAAGGAGCTGGTGTACACCGCCATTACGCGGGCCAAGCAATGGTTCAGCCTGATAGAGCCGCGCCCGGGCGTGTTCGAGGAGGCGGTCCGGCGTAAGGTCAAGCGTTTGAGCGGTTTGATGCTGGAGCTCGCGAACGTAATCGATTGATCAGCTTTTGGGAGGGACATTATTCCGTCTGGGTTTATCCGCGATTGTCAGAAACGTCCGTAGGGCGGTGTCTCGCTGGCATTTGGGCACTGTGCTATCTTTCCGGCACTTTTTATAAAACAAGAGATTTCCATGAAGGTGGCTGTTCGGGAGACAGTGCGCAGCAGGGATTGGAAGCGTTATCTGCTTGCGGGGCTCCTGTGCGTATTGTCGACAGGGGTTCTAGCCGAGGATCCGCCAGCCACCCGGGCCGGGCAGCGCGCCGAGGCGGTCACCCAGGTAGTCTTGGGCATTCTCAGTTACGCCCGCTGGCCGGTGGAGCCAACGCAGCTGCAACTTTGCATCGTCGGGCCCACCCAATACACCGATGATTTGGTCAAAGGCACCACACAGGCCACCGGTCGTCCCGTTACCGTGCAGCGGCTACTGGTTGATCACCCGGACATCGCGACGGCTTGCAATGCGGTCTACGTTGGCAAATTGACCAGCGAAGAACATACCCGTCTGTTTACCTCCCTGATCGGCAAGCCCGTGTTGAGCATCAGCGAAGGCGGCGACCAGTGCACCGTCGGGAGCCTGTTCTGCTTGCGGGTCGGGGACGAGCAGGTGTCGTTCGAGGTCAATCTCGACTCGGTGGCACGCAGTGGCGTGCGTATCCATCCAAGCGTCCTGCAACTTTCGCGGCGCAGGGCGGCGACGCCATGAGTCAGGGCAAACCGCAGGTCCGGCCCACCCTGGGTTCGGTCATCGGTCGCGGTCATCTGATCGTCGCCTTGCTGGCGATTACCATGGCCAGCGTTTCCCTGACCTTGCTCGGGGTACTGGCACTGCGAGTCTATGCCGATCACAACCTGCACCTGATTGCACGTTCGATCAGCTACACCGTGGAAGCCGCCGTGGTGTTCGATGACTCGGCCGCGGCCACCGAAGCGCTGGCGCTGATTGCCTCCACCGAAGAGGTCGCCGATGCCCAGGTATTCAATGAGAATGGCCGTCTGCTGGCGCGCTGGCAACGGCCGGAAACCGGTTTGTTGTCAGAACTGGAAATGCACATTGCCAAGGCCTTTCTGGAAAAGCCCATCAGCCTGCCGATTGTTCACCAAGGGCAGAATGTCGGCCGGATTTTCCTGGCGGGCCATGGCGGTAGCCTGTTGCGTTTTTTACTCAGCGGCCTGGCGGGAATCATTCTGTGCACGGCGGTGAGTGCCTGGGTGGCGCTTTTTCTGGCGCGGCGCCAGCTACGCGCGATCACCGGGCCATTGCGCCGATTGGCCGAGGTGGCGCACGCCGCTCGCAGCGAACGGGCCCTGGACCGACGCGTGCCGCCGGCCACCATCGCTGAGCTGGACAACCTGGGCAATGACTTCAACGCACTGCTCGATGAGTTGGAGTCTTGGCAGACGCACCTGCAAAGCGAGAACGAAACCCTGGCGCACCAGGCCAGTCACGACAGCTTGACCGGGTTGCCGAACCGGGCGTTTTTCGAAGGCCGGCTGATCCGCGCCTTGCGCAATGCCAGCAAGCTCAACGAACAGGTCGCGGTGTTGTATCTGGACAGCGACCGCTTCAAAGGCATCAATGACAATTTTGGCCACGCGGCCGGAGATGCGGTGCTCACAGCGGTGGCGACCCGGGTCCGGGCGCAGTTGCGTGAGGATGATCTGGTCGCACGCCTGGGGGGCGATGAATTCGCTGTGCTGCTGTCGCCCCTGCACAAGGCCGAGGATGCCGAGCTGATCGCGGAAAAGATCATCGCCAGTATGGAGATGCCGATCCAGTTGCCCGGCAATGCCTCGGTGCTGACTTCCCTCAGTATCGGCATTGCCGTTTACCCTGATGATGGCGCCACCCCCGGCACTTTGCTCAATGCCGCCGACGCGGCGATGTACCAGGCCAAGCGCCTCGCCCGAGGCGGCCAACACACGGCAGGGTCGGATAACCCTGTCGCTGATCTTCAAACCAGGAGCTAACTCGTGCGTTCATTTCATCGATCCAGCTTGCATCGGTTCGTCGTGTTTTTGTTCGTGGCCGTCGTGACACTGACCGGCTGCCAGACCACCCCGCCGCCGAAAGGGCTGACCCCGGCACAGATCGCGGTACTCAAGGAGCAAGGTTTCAAGCTGACTGACGACGGCTGGGCCTTTGGCCTGTCGGGCAAGGTGCTGTTTGGCAGCGATGTGGAAAGCCTCAACACCGCCAGCAGCGAGATCGTGGAGCGAGTCGGCAAGGCGTTGGTGCTCGCAGGAATCGAACGGGTACGCGTCGATGGGCATACCGATGCCTCCGGTTCCCAGGCCTATAACGAGCAGTTGTCGATACGCCGCGCCCACAGCGTGGCCAAGGTGCTGCAAGATGTAGGGATGCGCCAAGAGAATATCCAACTGCGCGGCCTCGGCAGCAGCAAACCGGTCGCCTCCAACGACACGGCCAGCGGGCGCACCGAAAACCGCCGCGTCTCCATCGTGGTCATCGCCGACTAGTCGGCGAACACGATCTCCCGGCTTTCACCCATCAACAACGGCTGGTTCCGCTCAGTCACCTCCCTGATGTAATCCCACAGCAGCGTGATCCGCTTGAGCTTGCGCAAGTCCTCCCGGCAGTACATCCAGAACTGGCGGGTGACGGTGATTTCCTCTGGCAGCACCGGCAGCAGGCGTGGGTCCTGGGCGGCGAGGAAGCATGGCAGGATCGCCAGCGAGCGACCTTGCTGCGCCGCCACGAATTGCGCGATCACGCTGGTGCTGCGCAAATGGGCGTTGGCGCCGGGCAGGACGTTGGCCAGGTAGAGCAGCTCCGAACTGAACGCCAGGTCGTCTACGTAACTGATGAACGAGTGCTTGCCCAGGTCTGCCGGACGCTGGATCGGTGGGTGGTTGTCCAGGTACTGCTGGGTGGCGTAGAGCTGCAACCGGTAGTCGCACAGTTTGCAGCAGACATACGGACCATGTTCGGGACGTTCCAGGGCGATGACGATGTCGGCTTCGCGCTTGGACAGGCTGATGAAGTGTGGCAGCGGCAGGATGTCCACCGAAATGGCCGGGTAGTCATCGACGAAGCGGCTCAGTTGCGGCGTGATGAAAAAGCTGCCGAAGCCTTCGGTGCAGCCCATGCGCACATGGCCCGATAACGCGACGCCCGAACCTGAAACCTGCTCGCAGGCCATATGCAAAGTGCTTTCGATCGATTCGGCGTAACCCAGCAGGCGCTGGCCTTCGGCCGTGAGGACGAAGCCATTGGTGCGGGATTTTTCGAACAGCAGCGTGCCCAATGAAGCTTCCAGCGAGCTGATGCGGCGCGACACCGTAGTGTAGTCGACCGCCAGGCGCTTGGCCGCCGTACTGGCTTTGCGGGTGCGGGCCACTTCGAGGAAAAACTTCAGGTCGTCCCAATTCAACGAGCCCAATGACGTGATGTTTTTTTGCATGATGGACCGGCTTTTATGTGCGTTTTTATTGGAAGTTTGCACATCTATACTCCAAAAATCGCCTCATCGCCAAGGTGTCTTGCACCTTGGTCTCGGCTGAACCAGCGCTCTCTATAAGAACAATCCCGGAGGCCAGCATGAATGTTTCCCTTACGCCCAACGACACTGCCCTGCATACCGTCAAACTGTTGATCGATGGCGAGTGGGTTCAATCCCAATCCACCGAATGGCATGACATCGTCAACCCCGCCACCCAACAGGTGCTGGCGAAAGTCCCGTTTGCCACCGCTTCGGAAGTCGATGCCGCCATCGCCGCTGCCCAGCGTGCTTTCCAGACCTGGAAGCTGACGCCGATTGGCGCGCGGATGCGCATCATGCTCAAGCTCCAGGCATTGATCCGCGAGCATTCCAAACGAATTGCCGCGGTGCTGAGCGCCGAGCAGGGCAAGACCATCGCGGATGCCGAGGGTGATATTTTCCGTGGCCTGGAAGTGGTCGAGCACGCCTGTTCCATTGGCACCCTGCAGATGGGTGAATTTGCCGAGAACGTTGCCGGCGGCGTGGACACCTACACGTTGCGTCAGCCGATCGGTGTGTGTGCAGGTATTACGCCGTTCAACTTCCCGGCGATGATTCCGCTGTGGATGTTCCCGATGGCCATCGCGTGCGGTAATACCTTTGTGCTCAAGCCATCGGAGCAGGACCCGTTGTCGACCATGCTGCTGGTGGAGCTGGCGATCGAGGCCGGCGTGCCGGCGGGCGTGCTCAACGTGGTGCATGGTGGCAAGGACGTGGTGGATGCACTGTGCACCCACAAGGACATCAAGGCGGTGTCCTTCGTCGGTTCGACCGCAGTCGGTACCCATGTGTATGACCTGGCGGGTCGCCATGGCAAGCGCGTGCAGTCGATGATGGGGGCCAAGAACCATGCGGTGGTGCTGCCCGATGCCAACCGTGAGCAGACCCTCAATGCCTTGGTCGGCGCCGGTTTCGGTGCGGCGGGCCAGCGTTGCATGGCCACCTCGGTGGTGGTGATGGTGGGCGCATCCAAGCAATGGTTGCCGGAGCTCAAGGCCCTGGCGCAGAAGCTCAAGGTCAATGCCGGCAGCGAGCCGGGCACTGACGTCGGGCCGGTGATTTCCAAGCGGGCCAAGGCGCGGATCCTGGAGTTGATCGAGAGCGGCGTGCAGCAAGGGGCGAAGCTGGAACTCGATGGCCGTGACGTCAGCGTGCCGGGTTACGAGCAAGGCAACTTCGTTGGGCCGACCCTGTTTTCCGGAGTCACCACCGACATGCGCATCTACACCGAAGAAATCTTCGGCCCGGTGCTGGTGGTGCTGGAAGTCGACACCCTGGATGAAGCCATTGCTTTGGTCAACGCCAACCCGTTCGGCAACGGCACGGGCCTGTTCACCCAGAGCGGTGCGGCGGCGCGCAAGTTCCAGAGCGAAATCGACGTTGGCCAAGTGGGGATCAACATCCCGATCCCGGTGCCGGTGCCATTCTTCAGCTTCACCGGTTCGCGCGGTTCGAAACTCGGCGACCTCGGCCCTTACGGCAAACAAGTGGTGCAGTTCTACACTCAGACCAAGACCGTGACCGCGCGCTGGTTCGATGACAGCAGCGTCAATGACGGTGTGAACACCACCATCAATTTGCGTTAAGGAGCCGGACATGAACATCGCATTTATCGGCCTTGGCAACATGGGCGCGCCGATGGCGCGCAACCTGCTCAAGGCCGGCCATTCGCTGAATCTGTTCGACCTGAACCAGACGGTATTGGCTGAGTTGGCGGCGTTGGGCGGCACTGTCAGCGCCTCGCCTCGCGACGCGGCCCAGGGTTCGGAGCTGGTCATCACCATGCTGCCGGCCGCTGCCCATGTACGCAGTGTCTGGCTGGGGGAAGACGGCGTACTGGCGGGGATTGCCGCCGGCACGCCCGCCGTGGATTGCAGCACCATCGACCCACAGACCGCCCGCGATGTTGCCGCCGCCGCCGCCAAGCAAGGCGTGGCGATGGCCGACGCACCGGTCTCGGGTGGCACCGGCGGCGCGGCAGCCGGTACGTTGACCTTCATGGTCGGCGCCACGGCTGAGCTGTTCGCCACCCTGCAACCGGTGCTGGCGCAAATGGGCCGTAACATCGTGCATTGCGGCGACGTCGGCACCGGGCAGATCGCCAAGATCTGCAACAACCTGCTGCTGGGGATTTCCATGGTCGGTGTCAGCGAAGCCATGGCCCTGGGCGATGCGCTGGGCATCGACACCCAGGTGCTGGCCGGGATCATCAACAGTTCGACGGGGCGTTGCTGGAGTTCGGACACCTACAACCCGTGGCCGGGCGTGATCGAGACCGCACCGGCATCCCGTGGCTACACCGGCGGCTTTGGCGCCGACCTGATGCTCAAGGACCTGGGCCTGGCGACCGAGGCTGCGCGGCAGGCTCGTCAACCGGTGGTGCTCGGGGCGGTGGCGCAACAGTTGTATCAGGCGATGAGCCAGCGGGGCGAGGGCGGCAAGGACTTTTCGGCGATTGTTAACAGCTATCGCAAGCCGCAGTAACCACGGATGTGCTTTTGTGGCGAGGGAGCTTGCTCCCGCTCGGGCGCGTAGCGGCCGCTGTTTTTATGGGGCCGCTGCGCAGCCCAGCGGGAGCAAGCTCCCTCGCCACAGGGACCGCACAAGCATATTGAGGTTTGTTTTCCGAGAGTCCACGTCGGGTGGCCTCTCGGAATTTTTGTTTCAGGCGAACACGAAATACTTGCGCACGGTCTCGACCACTTCCCAGGTGCCTTTCATGCCGGGTTCGATGACGAAGATATCACCAGCACGCAGATGAATCGGCTCCATGCCCTCCGGGGTGATGACGCAGTAGCCTTCCTGGAAATGGCAGTATTCCCACTTCACATATTCCACATACCATTTGCCGGGTGTGCAGATCCAGGTGCCCATGATCTTGCTGCCGTCTTCGCTGGTGTAGGCGTTGAGGTTGACGGTGTGCGGGTCGCCTTCGAGTTTTTCCCATTTGCAGGCGTCGAGTACGGGCAGCGGGTGGGTATCGCGCAGGACAGTGATGGGTGCGGTCATGTGAGCTCCGAAATAGGGGCAAAAGAGAACCGGCACCCTAACCCGCAGCAGCGGCGCACAGATGTCTGTGCTCGACACCGACCTGCCCAGAAGCGCGCATCAGTCGGCCAGATGCCGGCCGAGGGCCTTGGCGTAGGCGGGCAGAGCTTCGAAGTTGCGGGCGCACAGCAATAACGCCCGATGGGCCCAGGCTTCTTGCAACGGGATGGTTTGATAGCAAGATTCAGGCGGCCGACGGTCGACGGCTGCCTTAGGCACGATAGCAATCCCGGCGCCATGGGCGACCATGCGGATCATGCCGTCGAAGCCGTCGGCGCGAATACGGATCTGCATGCGCATCCCGGTGTGCAGTGCCTGTTCCTCCAGGTAGATCGCCAAGGCGCTGGAGGCGTGCAGGCCGACATAGTCGTAACGCAGGGTCTCGCTGAAACTCGGCGTATGACCGTCAGCCAAGGGATGTCCGATCGGTAGGATCAATACCAATGGATCGTCGCGAAAAGGCCAGGTCTGAAGGTCTGCGGTATCCACTGCGTCGGAAACGATCCCCAGGTCTGCCGCACCCTGGCGCAGCGCATGGGTGATCCGTGCGCTGGGCAACTCTTGCAGGTCGATATCAAGATTCGGCTGGTCCTTGAGGAACCCGGCCAGCAGCTCGGGCAGGTATTCGGTCATGGCGCTGGTGTTGCACAGCAGCCGTACCCGGCCTTTGACGCCCCGGGCATATTCAGCCAGGTCCTGTTGCAAGTGTTCGGCGTGTTGCAGCAATACCCGGGCGTGTTGTGCCAGGGCTTTGCCGGCCGGCGTCGGGGTGACGCCGCGCCGACCGCGCTCAAGCAGACTGACGCCCAGGGACGTCTCCAGGGCGCGGACGCGCGCACTGGCCGCAGGCAGGGATAAATGGCTGCGAACGGCACCGGCGGTGATGTTGCCGGTGTCGAGGATGTTCAGGAAGAGGCGCAGGTCGGTGAGGTCGAAGTGCATGGGGGGATGTGGTCCTGTGCCGGTTTCTGTGTTTGTAGATGCATCGCCTTCGCGAGCAAGCCCGCTCCCACATTTGAAATGCACTCCCTGTGGGAGCGGGCTTGCTCGCGAAGACGCCAGAAGCATCAAAAAAGATCCAGCCTCTTGCTTAATAAGAGGCACCCTCAGTATATGCCAGATTTAAAACCCACCCGCCAAGGCCCACCATAGCCCCATGGATACACTCATCGCTTTCTACCAAAACCTCGGTCTGGCGCTGTCCCTGTTGGTTATCGCCACCTTCCTGCTCGCCGGCACGATCAAAGGCGTGATCGGCCTCGGCCTGCCGACCATTTCCATGGGGCTGCTCGGGCTGGCTATGGCGCCGACGCAGGCTGCGGCGTTGCTCATCATTCCGGCCACCCTGACCAACCTCTGGCAACTGGCTTTCGGCGGCCATCTGCAAGCCCTGGTCCAGCGCCTGTGGCCGCTGCTGCTGGCGATTTTCATCGGCACCGGCCTCGGTACGCTGTGGCTCGGCATGGCGGGAGGCGCCTGGGTGGTTCGGGCCTTGGGCGCTGCGTTGCTGCTGTATGCACTGAGCGGGTTGTGCCTGCCGACGCTGCACGTCGCGCCACGGGCCGAGCGCTGGCTGGCCCCGCTCTGCGGCGTGCTCACCGGCATCATCACTTCTGCCACCGGCGTGTTCGTCATTCCGGCGGTGCCTTATCTGCAAGCGCTGGGCTTGAGCAAGGATGAGCTGGTGCAGGCCCTGGGACTGTCGTTCACCGTTTCTACCCTGGCCCTCGCCGCCGGCCTGCTGTGGCGCGGCGCCCTGGGTGGCGGTGAACTGGGCGCTTCCTTGCTGGCGCTTCTACCGGCCCTGGCCGGGATGTGGCTGGGGCAGTGGCTGCGTCAGAGGATCAGCGCCGGGTTGTTCAAGCGAGTATTTTTCGTGGGCCTGAGTATGCTCGGCGGCCATCTGCTGATCAGCGGCTAGCCGAGGATGGGCTGAGCATATCGACCCGGCGGATGTCGAAATCGCGCTCCAGATAATCCATACGCTGCTCGAAGAACTGCTTCATGTGCGGCAGGTTCGAGTGCACGTCCAGGTGAGCCTGGGAGGCCCAGATCTCGTAGAAAATAAACAGCGTCGGATCCTGTTGATCCCGCAGCATGTGGTATTCGATACAGCCGGGCTCGGCGCGGCTCGGTTCGACATAGGCGCGGAACAACGCTTCGAAGGCGTCGGCTTTTTCCGGACGGGTCTTGGCGTGAAGGATGAAGCCGTGCAAGTCGCTCATCGAATGGGTCCTTGAAATGAATTGGCATCGAATTCTACGGCAAGAATAAGGTGTCTATTCGTGCGTACGGGTCAAAACACTTTTGCCCTTTCGATGGTTATTCCGCGCGAGGCCGATCGATATCCTGCCGCCATCATTTTTCAATCTTCCATCCGGTGATCGGCCAATGCCCACCGTGGAACCTGATGAGGCATCCGATGAAAAAAGTCCTGTTGCTCAACGGCGGTAAGCAATTCGCCCACTCCGACGGTCGCTACAACGCAACGCTGCACGACACCGCTGTCAGCGTGCTGGATCGCGGCGGTCTCGACGTGAAAACCACCTTCATCGACGGCGGCTACGACATCAAGGAGGAGGTCGCCAAATTCCTCTGGGCTGACGTGATTATTTATCAGATGCCGGGCTGGTGGATGGGCGCGCCGTGGACCGTGAAAAAGTACATCGATGAAGTCTTCACCGAGGGCCATGGCAGCCTCTATGCCAGCGACGGTCGCACGCGTTCCGATGCCTCGCAGAAATACGGCAGCGGCGGGCTGGTGCAGGGCAAGCAATACATGTTGTCCCTGACCTGGAACGCCCCACAGCAAGCCTTCGACGACCCGACCGATTTCTTCGAAGCCAAGGGAGTGGACGCAGTGTACTTTCCGTTTCACAAGGCCAACCAGTTCCTGGGCATGACCGGCCTGCCGACCTTCCTTTGCGTGGACGTGATGAAGCGTCCGAATATCGAGGCGGATGTGGCGCGGTATGAGCAGCATTTGGTTGAGGTGTTCGGCCTTTCGCGGTAACCGGCTACTATCGGGTCTTACCCGAAGGCAAAGATGCACTCCAGGGCAGAAGTGCTGTTGTGGCGAGGGAGCAAGCTCCCTCGCCACAAAGCTGCCTCGCTCTTCTAGTGGGGGCGTTTGATGAGAGGACAGTTGTGAAAGCCAGATCCGACGAATTGCAGATTTTCGTCTGCGTGATCGAGTGCGGGTCGATTTCCGCCGCCGCCGAGCAGGTCGGGCAGACGCCGTCGGCGGTCAGCCGCACCTTGTCGCGCCTGGAGGCCAAGCTCGATACCACGCTGATCAACCGCACCACGCGGCGCATGGACCTGACCGAAGAGGGCAAGTATTTCTTCGAGCAGGCCAAAGGCATTCTCGACCAGATGGACCAGTTGGAAGAGCGCTTGTCATCGCGCCAGAAACATCCTGCCGGGCGGCTGCGAATCAACGCGGCCTCGCCCTTCATGCTCCACGCCATCGTCCCGCACATCGAAGAGTTCCGCAGGCTCTATCCGGACATCCAGCTCGAACTCAACAGCAACGACCTGATCATCGATCTGCTGGAGCAAAGCACCGACGTCGCCATTCGCATCGGCACTCTCACCGACTCGACGCTGCATGCGCGGTCACTGGGGTGCAGTCCGTTGTACATCCTGGCGAGCCCCGCATACTTGAAGCAACACGGCACGCCCTCAACGGTTGCCGAACTGGCGGAGCATGCATTGTTGGGGTTTGCCCAGAATGACGGACTCAACCAATGGCCCCTGCGCCATGTTCACGGTGATCGCTGGCCGATCCAGCCGGCCATCAGCGCTTCCAGCGGCGAGACCGTGCGCCACCTGGCGCTGCAAGGGCAGGGTATCGCCTGCCTGTCGGATTTCATGACCCGCGATGACATCCAGGCCGGGCGGCTGAAGGTGCTGCTGGCGGACGCCAACAGCGGATACCGCCAGCCGATCAACGCGGTGTACTACCGCAACTCCCAACTGGCCTTGCGCATCCAGTGCTTCCTGGACTTTATCCAGGGCAAGTTGGCCGAGTACGCATCGCGAGAATTCAAGGGCTGATTCGTGATTCTGCGGCAAGAGTGATTTGGGCAAGGCGGCCTGTTTCGTCAGGGATCGGTCCTCGATACTCCTCCCACCACTGATCTTGCCAAGGAGTTATCCATGAACGTATTCGTCACCGGCGCCGCCGGTTTCATTGGCGGTTCCATCGCCACCGGGCTGGTGCGAGCCGGCCACCAAGTCACCGGTCTGGTACGCAGCGCCGAACAGGCCAACGAGCTGACTGCGCTGGGCATTCGGCCGGTCATCGGCACCCTTGAAGACAGCGCATTGCTGGCCGAACAGGCACGTGCCGCCGATGCGGTCATCAATGCCGCCAGCAGCGATCATCACGGTGCCGCCGAAGCCTTGGTCGAGGCACTCAAGGGGTCGAACAAAGTATTGTTGCACACCAGCGGTTCGAGCATCGTCGGCGATGCGTCGGGCGGTCGAGCCAGCGATGACATCTACCAGGAGGACAACCTGCCGCAACCCACTGCCGACAAGGCGGCCCGGGTCGCGATCGACAACCTGATCCTGGACGCGGCGAAGCATGGCGTGAATTCGGCGGTGATCTGCAACACCTTGATCTACGGCCACAGCCTGGGCGTCAAGCGTGACAGCGTGCAACTGCCACGCTTGCTCAAGCAGGCACGTAAGAGCGGGGTGGTGCGGCATGTCGGACCGGGGCAGAACATCTGGTCCAACGTGCACATCGAGGATGTGGTCGAGTTGTACAAGCTGGCCTTGACCGGCAATGTGCCGGGCACGTTCTACTTCGTCGAAAGTGGCGAAGCCTCGTTCATCGACATGACCACCGCCATGGCCCGGGCGCTGAATCTTGGACAACCCCAGGACTGGCCACTGGCCGATGCCGAAGCCGAATGGGGTTATGAAATGGCCAACTATGGCCTGGGTTCCAACAGCCGGGTGCGCGGCAAACATGCCCGCGAATTGTTGGGCTGGGAGCCGAAGCGCACCTCGGTGGTGGAGTGGATTCTTCACGAGATGGTGTGAGGGGCAAATAACCCCCCATACACCGCAATCCTCTGTGGGAGCGGGCTTGCTCGCGAAAGCATTATGTCAGACACCCGACCCGTCACTGACCTACCGCCTTCGCGAGCAAGCCCGCTCCCACAGGTTTTTCAGTCGTGGTGCACGCCCGCGCGCTTGAGCATCTGCTTGCAGCGTTCGGACAGGTGGAACACCCGCAGATGCTTGCCGGCCTTGCTGTAGCGTTCACGCAAAGTCATGAGCGCGGCGATGGCCGAGTAGTCGACGAAGCTCAGGTGCCGGCAGTCCAGGGTCACCACGGTCGGGTCGTTGGCCGGGTCGAACTGATTGAGGAACGGCGTCGTCGAGGCGAAGAACAAGGTGCCGTGCAGGCGATAGAGTTTGCTCCCGTCGTTTTCAAGGTGCGTGTCGGCGTACAGCTCTCGAGCCTGTTGCCAGGCGAAGTTGAGTGCCGCGATGACGATACCGCAGAGCACGGCAATCGCCAGGTCGGTGAACACCGTGATGACCGTGACCGCAATGATCACCAGCACATCATTGGTCGGCACTTTATTGATCACCCGCAACGAGGCCCAGGCAAACGTCTGCTGTGCCACCACGAACATCACGCCCACCAGCGCGGCCAGCGGGATGCGCTCGATCAGCGGCGACAGGAACAACACGAACAGCAGGACCATGATCCCCGCCACCACGCCGGACAAACGCCCGCGCCCACCGGAGCTCAGGTTGATCATCGTCTGGCCGATCATCGCGCAACCGCCCATGCCACCCAGCAGCCCGGACGCTATGTTGGCGGCGCCCAGGGCCACGCATTCACGGTCCGGATAGCCGCGGCTCTCGGTGATTTCATCGGTCAGGTTCAGGGTCAGCAGGGTTTCCAGCAGACCCACCATCGCCATGATCACGGCATAGGGGGCGACGATCTGCAGGGTCTCCAGATTCCACGCAAGGTCCGGCCAGGCAAGGCTCGGCAAGCCGCCGGCGATATGGGCCATGTCCCCCAGGGTACGGGTCGGCAGGCCGAGCAGGTACACCGCGACGCCAACCCCGAGAATCGCCACCAGCGCCGGCGGCACGCTGCGGGTCAGGCGCGGCAACAGATAGACGATGGCCATGGTCAACGCCACCAGCGCGCCCATCACGTACAACGGGCCGCCGCTCAGCCAGGTTTCGCCGTTCTTGAAATGCTCCAGTTGCGCCAGCGCAATGACTATCGCCAGGCCGTTGACGAAACCGAGCATCACCGGATGCGGCACCATGCGTACCAGCTTGCCCAACCGCAGCAGTCCGAACGCCACCATGATCAGGCCGCCCAGCAGAACGGTGGCCAGCAGGTATTGCACGCCGTGCTGCACCACCAACGCCACGATCACCACCGCCATCGACCCCGCAGCCCCCGACACCATGCCCGGACGACCGCCGAACAGCGCGGTCAGCGTGCAGATGATAAAGGCGCCATACAGCCCCATCAGCGGGTTGAGGTGGGCGACCAGGGCAAAGGCGATGCATTCGGGGAGCAAGGCGAAAGACGTGGTGAGGCCGGCGAGGGCGTCGGCGCGAAGACGTGCTGGTTTCATGATTTACCTGACTGGGCGCCGGTGGAGTGCCGGCTGCCGGGGAGTAGTGCAAAAGCAGAAGGGGATGGTACGAAAATTCCCCTGTGGGAGCGAGCCTGCTCGCGATTGCGTCGGATCAATCGCTATCGATTCAGCTGACCCGCCGCCATCGCGAGCAGGCTCGCTCCCACAGGGTCCGGGTACCAGGAACGAAAATTTGGTGGTGGATTTTCATCGGCGCTGTGTCGCGATGTCCGTCAGCGACATTTCTTGTCTGTGTGCGAAAATTACTTTCATAAGATTTGTGGATTCTTCTAGGAAATGATTTATGAGTTTCACAACTCATAGACGTGACCCTGTTCGAGGAGTACCGCATGGCACCTGCTTTCGGATACTGGCTGTTGGTCTACGCGGCCATCGCCATCATCGCGCTGATTGTTCTGATCGCCCGCTACCGGCTCAATCCGTTCATCGTGATTACCCTGGTGTCCATTGGTCTGGCGCTGTTGTCCGGCATGCCGCCGTCGGGTGTGGTGGGGGCCTATGAGGCGGGCGTGGGCAGGACGCTGGGGCACATCGCGCTGGTGGTGGCGTTGGGTACCATGCTCGGCAAGATGATGGCCGAGTCCGGCGGGGCCGAACGCATGGCGCAGACGCTGATCGAACGCTTCGGAGAGCGCAACGCCCATTGGGCCATGGTGTGCATCGCATTCCTGGTGGGGCTGCCGTTGTTTTTCGAAGTGGGCTTCGTGCTGTTGGTGCCCATCGCGTTCACGGTGGCGCGGCGGGTGGGAGTGTCGATCCTCATGGTCGGGCTGCCGATGGTTGCCGGCTTGTCGGTGGTCCATGCCCTGGTGCCGCCGCATCCGGCGGCGATGCTGGCGGTGCAGGCGTTCCAGGCTTCGGTGGGGCAAACCTTGCTCTATGCGATCCTGATCGGGATTCCCACGGCAATCATCGCCGGTCCCCTGTACGCCAAGTTCATTGTGCCGCGCATCCAGTTGCCCGCCGATAACCCATTGGAGCGGCAGTTTCTCGACCGCGAGCCGCGTGCCCGGTTGCCGGGTTTCGGCGTGACCCTGGGCACTATCCTGCTGCCGGTGGTGCTGATGCTGATCGGCGGCTGGGCCAACCTGATCTCCACGCCCGGCAGCGGTTTCAACCAATTCCTGTTGTTTATCGGCAACTCGGTGATCGCCTTGCTGCTGGCGACCATCCTCAGTTTCTGGACCCTCGGCCTGGCCCAGGGCTTCAACCGCGAGTCGATCCTCAAGTTCACCAACGAATGCCTGGCGCCGACCGCCAGCATCACCTTGCTGGTGGGGGCCGGTGGCGGTTTGAACCGGATCCTGGTGGACGCTGGCGTCACGCAGCAGATTGTCGGGCTGGCCCAGGAGTTCCAGTTATCACCGTTGGTCATGGGCTGGCTGTTCGCCGCGTTGATGCGCGTTGCCACGGGCTCGGCCACAGTGGCGATGACCACGGCCTCGGGCATCGTCGCTCCTGTGGCGATTGGCCTGGGTTATCCGCATCCCGAGCTGCTGGTGCTGGCGACCGGCGCCGGGTCGGTGATCTTTTCCCACGTCAATGACGGCGGCTTCTGGCTGATCAAGGAATACTTCAATATGACCGTTGCGCAAACCTTCAAGACCTGGACGGTACTCGAAACGCTGATTTCCGTGGTCGCATTCGGCCTGACCCTTGGGCTTGCGCGTTTGCTCTGAGTACCAAGCAACCACATAGGAGCCGTCATGGACATCCTCTACCAGATCCGCTCCCGCCAGGATTCCTTCAGCGCCGGCGAAGGAAGAATCGCCCGGCTGATGCTCGACGACGTAGGATTTGCCGCTTCGGCCAGCCTCGATGAACTGGCCCAGCGGGCGGACGTCAGCAGCGCCACGTTGTCGCGTTTTGCCCGGACCGTCGGTTGCCGCGACCTGCGGGACCTGCGCTTGCAACTGGCCCAGGCCAGCGGTGTCGGCAGTCGTTTTCTCGACCCGACCGGCGCGCCGGAACAATCGGCGTTCTACGGGCAGATCGTCGGCGATATCGAGTCGACCCTGCGCCAGCATCTGTCGGCGTTCGAAGAGCCGCGCTTCGCCGATGCCGTGCGGCTGCTGGGTAAGGCGCGCATGGTCCATGCGTTCGGGGTCGGTGGCTGGTCGGCGTTGTGCAGTGAGGAATTGCAGGTGCGCCTGGTGCGTTTCGGTTACCCGATTGCCGCGTGCCGCGACCCGGTGATGATGCGCATCACTGCCACATCGCTGAGCGAGCAACATCTGGTCATCGCCTGTTCGCTCACGGGGATCACTCCGGAACTGCTCGGCGCCGTCGAACTGGCCCGCAGCTACGGTGCGCCGATCCTGGCGATCACTCGTGCGGACTCGCCGCTCGCCCGACTGGCCGATGTGTTGCTGCCCCTGCAAAGCGCCGAAACCTCGTTCATCTACAAACCTACCGCGGCGCGCTACGGCATGCTGCTGGCAATCGATGTGCTCGCCACCGAGCTTGCATTGGCCAACCCCGAAGACAATCAAGAACGCCTGCGGCGGGTCAAGCTCGCCCTGGACGACTACCGCGGCGGTGATGATGACCTGCCGCTGGGAGACTGACATGCAGTACGACACGCTGATCCGCAACGCATTGCTCATCGATGGCAGCGACACCCCCGGCTACGCTGCTGATGTAGCCATTCGCGCGGGACGCATCGAGCGCATCGGCGATCTGAGCGACGCCCGCGCCGTTGAAGAAATCGACGCCGCCGGTCGGGTGCTGGCGCCGGGGTTTATCGATGTGCACACCCACGACGATACAGTGGTGATCCGCCAACCGCAGATGTTGCCCAAACTCAGCCAGGGCGTGACGACGGTGGTCGTCGGCAATTGCGGCATCAGCGCTTCGCCGGTCAGCCTGCGGGGCGATCCGCCGGACCCGATGAACCTGCTCGGCCCTTCACAGGTGTTCACCTATCCGCGGTTCGGCGATTACCGCGCGGCGGTGGAAGCGGCGATGCCAGCGGTCAATGTCGCTGCGCTGGTGGGGCATACGGCGTTGCGCAGTAACCACATGGACGATCTGTTGCGCAGCGCCAGCGTGGGAGAAATCGCCGCCATGCGTCAGCAATTGCGCGAGAGCCTGGAAGCCGGTGCGCTCGGCTTGTCCACTGGCCTGGCCTACGCCAACGCGTTTTCAGCGTCCACCGATGAAGTCATGCAACTGACCGAAGAGCTGAACGCCTTCGGCGCGGTCTATACCACTCACCTGCGCAGCGAATTCGAGCCGGTGCTCGAAGCCATGGACGAGGCGTTCCAGATCGGCCGGCACGCCCGCAGCCCGGTGATCATTTCCCACCTCAAGTGTGCGGGCGTCGGCAATTGGGGGCGCAGTCCCCAGGTGCTGGCGGCGCTGGAAAACGCCGCCAAGACCCATCCAGTCGGCTGTGACTGCTATCCCTACGCGGCCAGCTCCTCGACTCTGGACCTCAAGCAAGTGACAGATGCACATCCCATCACTATCACCTGGTCGACACCCCATCCGCAAATGGGCGGACGCGACCTGATCGATATTGCCGCGCAATGGAACGTACCGCTGCTGGAGGCGGCGCGGCGCCTGCAACCGGCCGGCGCGGTTTATTACGGCATGGATGAGGCCGACGTGCGTAAGATTCTCGCCCATCCGTTGTCCATGGTCGGTTCCGACGGCTTGCCCGAAGACCCGTTTCCCCATCCTCGTTTGTGGGGGGCCTTCCCACGGGTGTTGGGACATTTCAGTCGTGACGTCGGGCTTTTTCCGTTGCACACCGCCGTGCACAAGATGACCGGCCTGTCCGCATCACGCTTCGGTCTGAAGGAGCGAGGAGAAATTCGTGAAGGACATTGGGCCGACCTGGTGCTGTTCAATCCGCAGACCATTCGCGACGTCGCGGATTTCATCGAGCCGCAACGGGCCGCCGAGGGCATTGACGCGGTATGGGTCAACGGTGTGTTGAGTTATGGCGAGGGGCAGGCGAATGGGCGCAGGGGAGGGCGGTTCCTGGCGCGAGAATGACACGCGGGTTTATGACTTGGTGTGGCGAGGGAGCTTGCTCCCGCTGGGGTGCGAAGCAGCCCTCTATGTTTAAACCATCACACTGCGGGGGGACGCTGGCGCGTCCAGCGGGAGCAAGCTCCCTCGCCACGGGGTCGTTCGAGTCTTCAATGTGCGGTGTTATCCAAGGGAGATGGCGCTGCGGCATTAAAGAACCCGACGCCAAGGCCGAAGCATAGGGTTCAACCCGTCTGAACGGGACTTTTCAGCCAGGGAGCACCCCATGAGCGTCGGTAAAACCACTCCGGTCCTGCGGATCTTCGATGAAGCCAAGGCCATGGCGTTCTACGTCGAATTCCTGGGCTTTACCGTCGACTGGCAACACCGATTCTCAGACGACTGCCCGTTGTACCTGCAAATCTCCCGGGGCGAATGCGTGCTGCATCTGACCGAGCACCACGGCGATTGCACGCCGGGCTCTGCGTTGCGGATCGAGACAGATGAGCTGGAGGCGTTCCAACAGCAATTGCAGGCCAAGCCCTACCGTTATGCCCACCCAAAGATCCAGGCCATGCCCTGGGGGAGCCAGGACATGACCCTCATCGATCCGTTCGGCAATCGCCTGGTGTTCACCAACGCGATCTGCGTCTGATCGCTGTCATCGTCTGTTTCGACTCCCGCCCGGACGAGCACGGGACGTCTCGTTCAACTGTTGGACGCGAGCGCCGTATCCCGCATAGTCGATGGGAGTGCGTCCGGTAGGCACGGCGATCTGCGACGGAAGAATACCGCTGCAATTGATGCAGGCTGGGAACGCCTGCGGGGCATCTACCCTGGAGATCCTGTCAGTGAGTATCGTGGTGTCCGACAGCATTCTTTCCGCTCGATCCGGATAGAGCGCCACCACGGAGTTGGCCAACCTCACTTCGGCGTGGGTTCCCGGCCCTCCGGCAAGCATCGGCATGATCCCGCCCATCCTTTCGATATGCGTCTCGATCCAGTCCCGGGTCGGTTGTTGCAGCTCATGGACCTGATCGCTCAGCCTGCTCAGCGTCGGCGCGTCCTTGAGGACATCTTCATCGATCGCCACATTGTGGAACAGGTCGTTCTTGGCCGCGGCATATCGACTGGACAGATCGCTCAGGTAGTCGGCAGTGTTACCGATCCGATAGGTTCCGAAATTCAGATAGTAGGCTTGGGGGGTATCGGTCCTGGCCCGGCCGTCATGGCTTCGGTCCACGCCTCTGTAACCTTTCATGCTGCCTTGGGGTTTTGGAAGGTTGAAGAAGTCGCTCAGTCCGACACCTTCGGTCTTGATATAGCCGTAAGAGTGAGCGAGAAACTCCCGGCCCAGGAGTTCGTCATTCATGAACTGATCCGATGTTTTGTCGTGGTCATCCGGCATCAGGCGGTAGGAGTAATCGCCTTTGGCCGAATCCATGATTTCCTGCGAGCGGGCCCGGCCCCAGGCCTGGAACTCGTTGATTTCCTCATCCCGCATCAGGCCTGCAGGGTCGACAAAGCTCATCGGGTTGTTAGCGACCATGCAATACAGATTCAACCCATCAACCGTCCCCGCCGGATCGGGGTTGATCCAGCGTTGCAGCCACGGTGCGTAATACCGCTGGCCGTAGTAGTACAGACCGCTGGCATCGCGTTCCTTGCCGCAATAACGAATGGTCCGGTAGTCGGCCTCCACGGTGGATCGGGACGCTGACCAGGCGGTGGCGCCGTAGGGCAGGTAACTTTCCTGGCTGATCAGCCAGCCCTCATCGTCCAATTCCAGTGAGCTGGACCCCAGATGGTCGTCGAAGCTGTAGCGAAACGGATGCTTGGCGATTCCGGCCGGACGACCTTCGGTCCAATGCAGGTAACGCACGTTGCAGCGACCGGCTTGCAGGATGATAACCTCCAGGCGCTCATTGTGCCGGGTGCGAATTTCCAGGCCCGGCAGGTATCGGACTTCCTGGTTATGGACGACTGTCGAAGCATGAGTCGTCTGCGTCTTGCGCACCCGTTGACCGGCACTGTCATAGCCATAGCGTTCCATGTCATGGCGCCCATCGGCACGCTGTACCAGCGTCACGCTGGCGAGCTGATTGCGAGTGCTCCATTCCAGCGACCGGCCCGGATTGAGAACCTGCGGGTTGCCGTTGGCATCGAAATGTTCCGCCTTGTTCCAGGACAGCAGGCGATTGCTGTTGGCGGCCACGTTCAGTGTGCGGGTGTAGTTGTTACGGTCGCGGACATGGCGCAGTTCGATCAGGTTGCCGCCGGCGTCGTACTCGTAATGCTCGGTAAACGGGAACAGCTGCTGGGCGTCGAACGGCACTCTGCTGAAGGCGGGTAGCTCGGGGTTGCTGGTCAGCCCCGCCACTTCACGGCCTGTCGCGCGGGTTAGCTGGTAGAGGCTGTCGTAGGTGTATGTACTGATGGCGTCGACGCGCTGGTTACTGCCGAACTGTACGGGTTGGGCCCTGTCCTCAATACGGGTGACGTTACCCACTGCGTCATAGCTGTAGTGCAAATCCTGCAAGGTGTTGCCAGCCACGGCTGCGCGCAGGGAGATCAGTCGTCCATTGGCGGGGTCGAATGCGGCGCGACTCTCCACGCCGTTGCCCGCGGTCTGGGACTCGACCTTGCCGGCCGCGTTATAGACCAGGTCGCGGACGATGATTTTTTCGCTGGAAGCGCCCTGGATTTTCAAACTCAAGACCTTGAGTTGCCCGGCGACATCGAACCCGTAGCGCTGTTGGTGGCCGGCGGCATCCGATTGCAGGATGAGCTGCCCCAGTGCGTCGTAGCGCCAGCGCGTCGTGTAGCCACCGCCGCTTTCCAGAAGCGCATCGCGATGAGGCTCATCGGTTGGCCAGTGCGGTGGGGTGATGTCCATCAGGAAACGCCGCGTCTGCCGCAGTGGTTTTCCACAAATCCCGTATTCGCCGATGAGCAGGCTGCCTGCGCTGTCGTCGTGACGGACCAGTGCACCACAGAGATTGCTGGCCGCCGATTCTGCTGAGCTGTCGCCATAGCGCAGGCATTCAACGGTGCGCGGCTCGGCGTCCAGGGTTTGCTCCTGGATGGCGATCGGTCTTAGTCGATGATCGTAGGTCGTACGCCATTGGGTGCCTCGCTGGTCCCAACTGCGCAGCACTTGCCCGGCATCGCCCGGCAGGCTCAGGCGCCAGCCGGCGTCGACGCTGTTGACCAGCAGGGGCTTGCCGGAAAAGCTGTAGACCGTCGTCTGGTTGGCTTCGGGGGCGCTGCCGAACAGTCGGGCATCCCACTGCACAACCTGCCGTTTGGCCGTGTCGTAGTGCTGGCGGGTGATGCGCGCCTGGGAATTTTCTTGCGCGTTACGTCGGCAGTAAACGACTTGCCGGACGGGCAGGCCTCGGCTGTCGACGGCCTTGATCGTCGGTGTCTTGCGGTGCACCAGTGCGTTCATGCTGCACCTCCGGCCGCCGTGGTTTGCTCGGACATGACTTCTTCCAGTGTGTCGTTTTCATCTTCATCCAGGGTGTACCAGGGGTGGCGTGTCAGCCGTCGCATCAGCGACAGGCCACCTTGGCTGGCGAGACGCGTGCGGGTAGGGCGGCCCAGTGCGTCGTAGAATTGCTGGTCGTAATGACCGGACTGGCGCAAGGACTCGTCGTTGATGTAGCGGTGCTGATCGGCAAAGTAGGGGCGATAAATGCGCACCGGCAAGCCCTTGTTGTTGTGTTCTACCCGTTCGCTGATCCGCCAGCGCCTGGCGGCGAGCTGCTCCAATGGTTTTGCCTGCTTGAGCGTCAGTGCGCCCTTGGGATCGATGACCCAGGCCATGCCCGGTTCGACTTGCTGCTTGCTTTGCAGCGTTCGACCCAAGCCGTCGAAGCAGGTGATGGTCGCGCGGATTTGTTGCTGGTCGTCATCGGGGTAGCGGTCAGCGACCAGCATGGCGACGTGCACCGGCTCACGGATCGCCCCTTCGATTTCATTTTTCAGCTTCAGGTCGTCGGGATGAAGAACCGCAACGCCGGCTATTCGCGCCCGAGCCGAGGCGCGGATATGTCCGCTGGGCAGCAGGTCATGATTGAGCACGCACCGTGCCAGCCATTCGGTATCCGCCAATGCGGCGTTCGACACGCATCCCATCCAACTGAAGGGCGCATAGAAGAGCGTGCTGGCGGCGTCCTGGACCGCTTTGTTGCCCTGCTCAAGCGCTTCTGTCGGACTCCTGAACACCGGTCGTTCGAACTGTGCGATGGGTTTGAAACCCACGGGTGTACCGTTTTGCGTGCCATAAAACGTCGTGGCCAACACCTGCCCGAATGCATCAGCGAGGCATTCCTGCACGTTGCCGTTGGGATCGGTGATGCGCCGTGGCAGCCATGAGCGATAGTCATGAAGCGCCCGGGTGATGCAACCATCAGGCTGCTTGAACGCAGTGATGAAACAGCAGTACTTGTCGTAGCTGAACTCGGTCAAACCCTGGCTCTTGCTCATCTGCTGGGTCTGGATTCTGTAAAAGCCCTGCAGCGGGGCGTAGGTGGCAAAGCCGCGTTTGATGGACCAGAGTGTGTTGACCAAGGGCGTGGCGGGAAGAAACGAATCCATGCGCTGATAGCCGATTCGTTCAAGCAGTTTCCCCTTGGGACGCGAGGCCTGGGGCAGCAGGTGAAAGGCTTGTAGGGCCGTTTCGTCCAGTTCGGCGGTTTCCAGATGGTCCGTCAGGGCCTGGAAATGCGCGACGCCGTCCGGCAGGGTTGCGCCGGTCGATGCGTCCTTGTAGCGCTGTACGGACAGCCCCGTCAGTACTCCTTGACTCACCCAGTGGGTGCCCCGGCTGAGTGGGATCAATTTCTCATAGCTTATGTCCTGCATGGAGAGCCCGTCGGCCTCGGGGGCCTTGGGTAATTTCAAGGCGTTGGTTCGCTGGCGATACGGCAGGCCCAACCGCCATGCCTGAGGCTGTGGTAGATGAATGAACTCAGCGCGGGTTTCGTCCAGGTAATGGAATTGCTGCGCCGGGTCGTGAGCATCACGCCACCACTGCTGCTGGTCGGAATCGCTGAACGGTGGAGGGGCATCGACGGTTTTTCGTCGGGCGTAATGGACGGTGATCCCGTGGCTCAGCGAGCCATAGGCGTCGTGTTGCAGATTCAACATGTGCCGACATTGCGGGTCGTCAGTTACACCGTCGTACTGATAACCGATGGACTCCAGTTGCAGCGGCAGCATCCGGGCATGACGCCGAATGCCCTCGGGTGCCTGGAGTAAACGTACGCCGTAGCGGTTTTCCTCGACCGTATACAAGGTTCCGCTGTACGCCCCGAACACCTCGCTTCGCAGTAAATGGCCGCTCAGGGCGCGGGACATTTCAAGCGTGATCGCTTCAGTGGGCGAAGTGAGGGGGGTGTCGTCTCCGGTCTCAGGCTGGTACCGACAAAGCACGCTCTTGCCCAACGGCACGGCCGATAGATCGGCGCGGCTGTAGCCGATACGGGGCAGGTCCACCGTTTGCCCGGTATGAAACCAGCTCTTGGTCAGGCAAGGCTCCGTGAAGCCCGGCGAGTCGGCAGCGTCGGGATTGGTTTCGTCGTCGGTTTGCAGCAGCAGACCGAAGCCTCGCAGTTCCCGCTCCCGGCTGTCGTAATAACCTTGGCGGTAAGCGAGATGCCGGGACAGTCGGTTGCCGGTGATCTCATCTACCTGGGTTTGGCTCGCAACCAGCTGCAACACTATCGGCAGGTGACAGATGGGGGATTGGCCGGCGGCCATTTTTTCGGCTTTTTCATCCAGCCATTCCTGCGCCGAGCTGCGGTAGCGGATGTGCTGGGCGGCGCCCATGTTGTTATGGGTGCCGGTGAGCAGATACGGTTTCGCACTGACGAAGTCATAGCGCCAATGTTGCGGCCCCCGATGGGGCGCGCTGAAAACCAGGCTGGAGCAACCGAGCCCTTGCAGGTCGGCGATGCTCACCTGGCATAAACCGTCGTAGCACAGGCCGGGCGGCCACGGCAGCGCAACGGGAGAGACGAAGCCGGCGCCGCAGCGGTTCATGAAGATCAAGACCTGGTTGGTTTGCAAATAGATCAGGTCGGCGGCGCCGGAACCATCCAGGTCCGCCAGGCGAATACGCGATGGATCGAAGCTTTCGTAGGCCAGGTCAGGCGAGCCCAGCACGATGCCTTTGCCGAAGCGTCCGCGACCCAGGTTGGGCCAGCACTTCACTTCGTTGTGGCGGATGCGAACCAAGTGCTGCTGACCACTGCCCAGGACATCACTGAACGCGACCCACTCTGAGCGTGCAGTGCTGAAAATCGGCAGTGCGTCGTCGTCCTCGTCGCGGGGCACTTCGCTGGCCGGTGTAAAGCCATTCTCCCGCTGGTTGGCGTACAACCGGACGCTGCGTGGACCGACCAGCGCAAGGTCGATCAGGCCTTCGCCCGTCACGTCGGCCAATTGTCCTTGTGGGTTGAAAAACTCGGTGGGGAGGTGCTTGAGCGTGGCGAAATCCGACCAATTCCTGTCAGGGCCCAGGGAGAAAAAACCGCTGAAGCCTGGTTGGCCGATCACCCAGTCCAATCGCCCATCGCCGGTGAGGTCGACGAGTGATGGGCGCATGGGGCTACCGGTGTCCGCGACGGGCGTTCGAGGCAATGCCCGCCATTGCCCATAAGTCACTTCATTGGTGTTGGCCTTGGCTCGCAGCGGTTCTCGGTAGTACCAGGCAGTCCCATTGCGATACAGCACGCCCGGCAGGCCTTCGCCGTACAGATCCACCAACTGATAGCCTTGCGCTTCATCCAGCCCGGGCATGTTCAGCCAAGGCTGCCAGGCGTAAGACTCATCCGGGAGCTTGAATTCGCTGTAGCTGAACTCGACAGGAGGGCGGCTCTCGGCGGGCATCGAATCATCGTCGAAAGCCTGGTCGTGGGCCGCGCTCAATTGGTGATAACCGAGGGCCGTCTGACGATAATCGAGCAGCAACCGCCGCACGAGGATCGGACCCGCTCCCCATTCCGCGGGAAAACGGTGGAACATCAATACCTGACGACAGAGGCGTTCGGTGCGCAGCTCGAAACCATAGGCGAAGCTGGAAAAACCGTCGTCACGGGCCAACCACTGCTGGCCTTCATAGTCTGGTTTGTCCTGGTATCCAGTGCTCCGTTCGCCGTAGTCGAACACCAGTTCGAAGTGCCATTGCACAGCGTTGAGCCGATCCGTTTCCCACAGGTAAAGATCCGCGTCGGCCCTGAAATTGCCGTAGCTCACCCGGCTCAGGAAGCGCTGGGCGTGGGCGTCGGCCTTGTATTGGTAAAGGATGTGCTCGCCATGGGCATTCAGGCTTTCTTCCAACAGCCATTCGCCTACCCGGTTTGGATCCTGGGGATCGGCCCGGCGCGCTGAAGGATTTTTGCCGAACAGATGAAGACTGCCATCGGCACCGTGTACCAGCCAGAAACCCGGTTTGTCAGAGGCTGACGACCAATGTTCGATCCGATCGAAGCGCCTTTCGATGCTGGGGAAGTGACGAATGACGGTGTAGGTCTGTGCCAGCTTCAGATTGTTGTAGCGTTCGACTTGTGTTGAGCGGATGGTCCCTTGCGTATCTCGCTCCGCCAGCCACACGACTGCATCGGGGCCGATGATCTCGTCGGCTTCGGTATAGGCCGGCACTCCGTGGCTGGTGCGTCGTGCAACAGAGGGCAATGACAGCCCCCAGCCGATCCCGAAGATGCCGTTGCCGTTGGAACTGGCATAGGCGAGGGACAAGGGCGGAGCAAAACCGCGTCCCGGTGAAATCGGCAGGGCGATTTCATAGGTTGCTGTGCCGTGAGCGCCGAAGGCGCCCCAGCCTTTGCCGATGCTCTGGAGGGAGCCGCCACCCTTGGGCAACGACGGTGCTGTTACGGGCGCTGCGCTGTCTTCACCCATGGCGGACTCCTGACCTGGCGGTGTAGCTCACATGCACGATGACGTCGGTCAGTGACTCCAATAGCTCCCTTTGGGCTTCAGGGTTAGGGAAGGTCAGGCACCAGGTAGAAATAGCGCCGGTGTACTCGAAAGGCAGGTAGCGATCGTCGTTGAAATTGAGGGTGAACAGGCCGTTGTCGTCGACCCCGGTGGAAAGCGCGATCTGTTGGCTGGCGTGTCGGCTTTCCATGGCTTGACCGTCGGCGGACATGAACACCTTGCTGGCGGTCTGCGTCAGCGTGGCGCGAATGTTCTCGTAGGGGCCGACCAGGGCCGGTAGTGAGACGCTGATGGTCTTGATGCGCCGCAAGTAATGCTGCTGGTCCTTGTAATCGTCTTCGAACAGTTCATGGGTCAGTTCGAATTCGCATTTGCCTTGCATCAGGTCGGCGTGGATTTCTGCCCATTGCTGGTTGATGGTGCTGTCTGCAGTCTTGCTCTTGAGCTGGCGCAGCGACACCGTCTTGCGAATTTCCAGCTCCCGCCCATGACCTCGCAGGTACTCGGCCTGCATGTTCAACAGGCTCAGTCGCAACTGCTCACCGACGCCAAGTCCTCGGTAGGTTGTGTTCCAGATGCCGGGTCGGATGAAGCGTCGGTCGAAATCCGCCAATTCATACTGCCAGCACGCTTGGGTGGCTATACACAGGGCCAGCGTTGCGTCGTAGGCCTGGCGATAGAGCGTGGCGAACTGGCTGTTCAGCCATTGGTACAGCTGCGCTTTGGTAAAGCGCTTGTTGAAAAAATCGTAGTGGGCCTTGGCTTGGCTCAGGCTCGATTCAGCCAGGCGCAGTTGGATGCGCGTGGCGGTTTCCTGCTCGGTGAAATGCGCCAGTTGCGCGTCGATCTGGGTCAATTCCAGGTGGGCCTGGTCGTAGGCGAGGATCCAGTCCTGGCGACGTCGATGGAACTGTGCCGTACGGTCGAGATGGGCTGCGCTGGCGCGGTCCGAAACGGCGGCACCCTGGGCAATGGCAACGGCTGTATGCAGCGTACCTTCCAGACGGCTGCCGCCTACGCTGAAACCAAAGATATTGGGGGCCAGCATCAGGCTGCCGGCAGCGGCCTGATACTGCGTCGCGTTGCGCTCGGATGACGCGCTGCTCAAGTACAACCGTCCGGCCAGTGCCTCGGCTTCGTTGAGGTCGTGGTTCAGTAGGTGCCGGTAGTGGCGGGCCCTGCCTTCGACTATCGCTTTACTGGCCAGCAACGCCTGGCGATTGTGGCGGTCGACGTTCAGCGCCTGGCGTTGCAGGTCGACAGAGATTTTCGCCAGGTCCCAGGCTTGCTGTTGTTGCAGTTCCTGTAACTGTGCCTGCTCTTTACGTTCGGTCAGCGACAACAGCGTGGCGCCGAACTGGCTGAGGCTTTCAACCGCGCCCAGGGCCTGGCTGTACATGACCGTAAAACGATAGTGCGGGATGTATAAGTTCGGCAGGCCTGACGTTGTGTTGTTGGAAATGTCCCAAGCCCGAGTGCCGGGCAAGACACGCGAATCCTGCGCGGCTGCGAATATCGGCAGATGCAGCGGCTTGCCGGCGATGTCGAGGTTATGCCGCAGGTTGTTCAGGCGGCTGTCGATAATGTCCCAGCGCTTGAGCAGGCCAGGGTTGAATGGAACCTTCAGATGCGGTGTGTCGATCGCGGGCAGCGACGGCTGCGAAGGGCTTTGCCGAAGACGCAATGACGGCTTGGAGGATGATCGGCCCAGTGAGTATTCGAAGGCCCGCAGATTGTCACTGCGGGCATCGCTTAACGTCCCAAGATCGATAGCTGTCCACTGATCGAGTGGTTGAACGGCTGCACGCGGGCCCAGAAGCGCTTGCACCCGCGCATACCAGAGCTTTGCCTCGCTGAGACTGTCGGGTGTCAGCTCACGGTACGCCGCATCGCCTCGATTGATCAGGATGTCCAAGTACAGCCAGTACAGCGCCTTGCGAAAGTGCACGGGGTGACTGAGGGCAATCTGGTGTGGGTCATGGGGGGCCTGATCGCCATAGGCCGGCATATGACTGTCGACCAGGGATTCACTCCGCCAGCAGCTGGCACTGCCGCGACCTGGATCGAAGAGATGGCGCAGCCAGTGTTCGGCTTCCACGTAGCGCTGTTCGATGTTCAATCGATAGGCAATCAGCCAGGGTACGTAGAGGAATAGCTCAGTGAAATAGCGGCCATAGGGGCCGTGGAAGTCCATCTTATTGTCAGAGTCGCCTTGTAACTCAGGCTCCGGCAGGTGCTGGGTTTGCCGATCGAACAATTCATCCAGGCTGTTCTCGGTGCGCCGGATCAGTTCGGCGGCGAATACGGTGTTCAACCGGATGGGCTGACGCGGCTGATTGCGATCGTCGCTGTTTTTGATAGCTGACTTGGCAAAATCGATGAACTGGACATTGCCCCGGCCGCGCGTGACTACATTCGTGATGTTTGGCGGGTAATTGTATGTATTAAAGAAGATGCCGGGGGGCAGGAAGGCGCCAATCTCGTCTTTTTCGTGCTTGATCGAGTCTATGGGTTTTCTTGTTTGAATGCGCTGATCATTAGCATCCAGAAGTCGTGTGAGAAGATCATCGGAAAGATCATTTATATCGATCTCCGGTTTTTTCGGTGGGACAGCCGACAGGTACGGCAAAGTGCTGAGACTTTTATCGATGCAGGTCGTTTTAAGAAAAACGCAGTTGTCGGAGGCCGCCGGTTTCAAGTTGGTCTTGGCGCCCAAGGCAAGAAAGAGCAGGTCCTGCGAGCCATTGTGGTGATGCTCTGCGACGGAGCACACCAACGGCTTGATCGACTGCAAGTCTTTGCCGCGCCAATCTTCCTGCCGGCAATGTCCCTGCAAGCAAACCCTCGGCGCACTCCAGCTTCCATCCGCCTTCCTGAAGCACAAACTCAAGCGCAGGAGTGGATGGCTTGTACCCGCTGGGGCTGCCTGTGTATCCGATAGGGGACCGCTGACGGCTGACTGATCCTGATGAATGCATTCGGCCCAGACGACGAACAAACGATTGTTGAACCAGACCGGCCGTATCGAGTGCTCGACTGCGTTCTCGGGGATGGGGACGTCGGCTTTTTCCCAGTCCGACCAGGCATAGGGATCCGGCTGATCCAGCTTGGGCGCGATGGCCGGAGGGCGTGGCGGCGCGCCGGCGAGTGGGCGTTGGGCCATGTTCAGCGAGCGCCAGAAATACGTATTTTCGGAGCGTGATTTGGCAATGAAGTAATAGGTGCTGTTGGCAAAGTCGCTGCCGTCGATGTAGCCACTGAGAATGTTCAGGTTGGCGACTTCTTCGAACCGGGTCAGGTACGCCATGACCGCCGACTGGACGGCGTCGGGTTGAATCCGGTTCTGGCTGAGGTCGGTTTCCAACTGCCGGAAGTTCTCGCTCTTGTTGAGCCTCAACAAGGGGTCCAGGTACATCGCCGGAAAATAGAGCAGTTTTTGATGGGCGGCCCAGGTGGGGTACTGGTGCAGTTCGTTGCGCCAGGTCTGCAACTGTTCGGTGCTCACGCTTGCCGAGTCGTAACCGGCCTCCAGGTTCAGCAGGATGCGATGGATGTATTGCTGCAGGCTGGCAATGGCACATGCCACAGGGGTGGTGGGCACATCCTGGCTGACCAGTACATCGAGCAGCCAATATTCATAAAGGTCCTGGGCGGTCTTGAGATTCAGGTTTTTCGTCGCCGCGTCATCGGGTACGACTTTGTTCAGGTAGAACGCCAGCAATGCATCGCGCAGGCCTTCATCGAGCTGTTTTTTTATGGCAACGGTCATATTCAATCCTTGAATATCGAAGAGCAGGCAAATGTCAGTGGCAGGCGGCGATCAGCGCCTCACCGACGGTTTTCCAATCCGCTGTCGCGCTCTCGCTGTTCAGTGCAACGGTCTTGAGCAGCAGGCTTGCCGACAGGCCGGTGTGCTTGCAGCAGGTTTGGCAACGCATCACCCAATCCACGGCTTCCATTGAGGTGGCGCGTTTGTATTGCAGTTGCGCCGTCAGGCAGCTGACTTCCTCTACGTTCCAGGCCAGCAGGTCGGCCAGCAGGCGATTGGCGTCGTCTGGTGCGTTGTCCTGGTTAGCAATGTGCAAGTAATGCAACAACTCGCCTTCCGAGCGCCCCTGATGGCGAGCGCAATGGCTGAAGCGCTCAAGCAGATACAGCGTTTGCGGTGCCAACGTTCCACCGCTGTCAGCGGCCAGCCACGTCGGGTTGTCCAGCAACTGCTGGAGGGTGGCACTGCTCAGGTGCGATGCCTGGCAGGCCTGTGCTGTGCGAAGCAGCGTTGCCAGCGATTGTGGCACGGTCCCCGGGGCCGACTTGATGTCCGCGACAATTTCCAGCGCAGTGGTACCGGCCATTTTCAGCACGCACGGGACATACTCGGCGGACACGTCGGCAGCTTCGTGCAGCAGGATTTCCAACAGACGCGAAGCATCCAAAGGATCGGCATCCGCCCGCATTTTAGCCAATGCCTTTTCCAGACTCCGATCCAGCGGCAGGCTGTTTTCGGCTGCGTTGAAGAGCCCGCACCATTGCGCCACCTCACGGTTGTCGTCCCTGAGCCAGTCGACTGCCCAATCCAATGCCATCAACACATCGAGAATGTCGGGTGGGGAGGATTGCCCGCTGCGCAGCGCGCCCGTTACCAGCGTTTTGCAGAAATCCTCGCCGCCCAACAAGCGGGTCAGTTCCGTGCATTCGAAGGGAGAAAGGCCGAACATCCGTGCGATGCGGGCCTGTCGGTAAAGGGATGAGACCGTGGGTAAATCATGTTCCAGCGAAGCAAGATGTTGCTTGGTCTGTCTGGCGAGCAACAGCAGCGAATCCTGCGTGACGGGCAGTTCAAGGCCGCCACTGAGATAGCTGAAGGCCTTGAGGTTCTTGGTGTCCAGGTTGGGTATCGAAGGTGGCTCCAGCAGTCGGGTCCGGTTGAAGATCTGGTCAAACAATGGGAGCTGCTGGCCGCACGCACTGATCGGCATGTCGTGCAATAACGAAGCGAACTCCTCGGGTGCGATGCCACGGCGTCGATTCAGGTAGCGGTAGACCCCGAGTGTTCGCAGCGTGTTGGTGTTGAACGTCAGCGCCGTGTTGCCCTCCGAGCGCAAGGCGCTGACGACCAAGGTGTCCAGCTCGGTGAAGGGGATTCCCGTCCAGCGGTGCAATCGGATCATTCGCTGCAAACGGGCGAAACGCTCACGGGACGCGTGGGTAAAAGCCTTGGTCGGCTTGAGAATCGTCAGGGCCTGGGTCGAGCCCGGACCGTTGATGTAAGCCGCGCCATAGTTGCCATGGGAAGAGGCAGGGCTGTTGGTCGAGGTGCGCGGGCGATAAGCGCCCTGTGCCAACAACTGTTCGACCTGATCTGTCGTCAGCCCGGTGCGGTCTTTGAAGAATTCGAGGTCATGCAGGCGATCGACGCTTTCAGTGCCATAGGCCTTTTTCAGGGTGCGCAGGTCGATGTCTGAACTGGCGGGCGCGAGCAGGAGTTTCTGTTGCGCGGGGCTCAGGGCTGACAGCAGCTTCTGCGCCTCGGCAGCGGATTGCGAAACGGCCCCGTAAGCTGAGGCGCCTGCTGAAAACGGCAGCTTCAGGCTCACTCGATAATTCAATTGGCCCAGCGCCGGTTTGTCTGCGCCAAGCCCTAGCACGCATTGCTGGTGATGCAGATCGTAGGGCAGCGAAAAAGGGTATTGCTCGTTGCTCAGCACCGGGTGGATGGACCTGCCGGTCTTCGCCAGATACATCTCGATATTGCTGCGCAAAGTCTCGTTGACGATATCGAGCATCGGCCGCGCGACGAAGGCGCTCTGTCGATCGATCATCAACTTGCTGAGATCCGGGCGCCGTTGCCCCAGGGGGATTTTTCGAGGCGACGAGGACGCGCTTTCCAGTTGCTCGGCAAACAGGTACAGCGCCCGCAGATAGGCTACGGGCGAGTCGATGGCTGCGATGTCGCCCTCCTTGCAGAATTGATCCCAATTTTCATTGAACAGCCCTTGATAACTGATGGACGCCGAGGGCGAGTCCGAACCCAGGCTACGCCGTGTACGTTGTCGGGTATCACCGGGCGCTATGCGGTGCTCCTGATACAGACGGCCGATCTGCCGGGCATAGCTCGCCGCGTTGTCATAGATCTGCTCGGCATCTATGTCGATGTGCTCGCCCAGCTCAAGGACGAACTGCGCCTTGCCCATGCGCATGACGTCGAAGACCGACGCCAGGCCCATGCGTTGCAGGGCTGCGCGGAAATCGGCCCGGGCGTTGTCCCCGCCGATGGGGGCGTCGACGAGCCGGTGCAACAGTGAGTCATTGCTTGCGTCCATGTGTTGTCCATCTCCTGTGCGAACGGAATGTCCGTGTCCAGGGAGACCGTACAGGAGCGTGGAGCAAAAGGCGGTAGGACGAGAGGGGGTAGGTTTTGTACGAAAGGGCGATGCGTTGTCTGGATTTTGGGTGAGCGAGGGATGCAGACGATGGAGATGAGTGTGTAACAGTTGTACTAAACGCCCGCTCCCAAATGAAAACGGGCGTTTGTCATGATCAGACCCGGAAGTGGCTGACCATCATCTGCAACTGATTACCCAACCGCGCCAGCTCGACGCTGGACTTGGCGGTTTCGTCGCTGGCGGCGGCGGTCTGTTCGGACACGTCGCGCACGTTGATGATGCTGCGGCTGATTTCCTCGGCGACTGCGCTTTGCTGTTCGGCAGCGGCGGCGATCTGCTGGTTCATCGACTGGATGTTCGACACCGTGCGGGTGATGTTTTCCAGTGAGGCGCCGGCCTTGCGGGTCAGGGCCACGCTGCTGTCGGTCAGGTTACGGCTGTTGTTCATCACGGCGGCCACTTGCTGGGTACCGTTTTGCAGGCCGGCCACCAGGCCTTCGATCTCTTCGGTGGACTTCTGGGTGCGCTGGGCCAGGCCACGGACTTCGTCGGCGACGACCGCGAAACCACGACCGGCTTCACCGGCGCGTGCCGCTTCGATCGCAGCGTTGAGTGCCAGCAGGTTGGTCTGCTCGGCCACGGCCTTGATCACGTCCATGACGCTGCCGATCTTGTCGCTTTCCTGTTGCAGCACGGTCATGGCGTCGGTGGAACGAACCACTTCGCTGGCCAGGCGTTCGATCTGGGCGATGGCTTCGTTGACCACCTGGTCGCCGGCACGGGCTTCGCCGTCGGCGGCAGCTGCCGCCTGAGAGGCTTCTTCGGCGTTGCGGGCAACTTCCTGCACCGTGGCGGTCATCTCGTGCATGGCGGTCGCTACCTGGTCGGTCTCGACTTTCTGGCTGTTGACCCCGGCGCTGGTCTGCTCGGTGACGGCGGACAATTCTTCGGCGGCGCTGGCGATCTGGGTCACGCCATCGCGGATGCCGCTGATCAAGTCGCGCAGGGTCACGCCCATGCGCGCAATACCTTGTTGCAGCACACCCAGCTCGTCGCGGCGGGTGACGATGACATTGTGGGAAAGATCGCCACCGGCGATGCGCTCGACCACGGCCAGGGTCTCGCGCAGCGGGCCGGTGATCTGGCGGGTGATGATCACTGCCGCAATGATGCCGACCAGCAGCGCCAACAGCGTGCTGACCAGTTGCAGGGTACGGGCCTGGGCGCTTTCGGCGTCGCGGCGGTCAAGTTGAATCTGGTACAGCTGTTCGCTCAGGGTCACGATGGTGGTGCCCTGGTCGGTCATTTCCTTGCGCGCCTGCACCACATCGGTCGTGGCCAGCTTGAAGGCCTGCAAGGCACTGCGGTATTGGGTCAGGGCGTTTTCCAGTTGACGCAGTTCATCCGCATGGGAACTGGCGAAATGCTCGTTCAGCGGCTTGAGCGAAGCGATGGCGGCGTCCAGTTGGGCGACGGCCTTGCGCTCGGTGTCGGCGTTGCTGTTGGCGGTGTAGCCGCGCACTTCATAGCGGGCCAGCATGAACTCCTGCTTGGCCTGGGTGATGGCTTGGAACTGTTCGAAGCGCTGGTCGCTGAGGGGCATTTGCTTGACGTCGCTGTTGATCGTCTCGATCAGTTTGTAGGCGACTTCGGCGTTTGCACCCATGGCGTCGCGGGCGGTATTGCCGGTGCGATAAGCGCTGCGCATTTTATTCAAGGACACCTGGTAAGCGCTGATGATCGCGCTCTGCTCCTTGAGCAGCCTGACGTTTTCCGGGCTCTTGAAGCTGCTGAGCAGGGCGTTCTGTTGCGCCACAAAGCCATCGAGGGTGGTCTGCACATTCTGCGCGGCGGTCTCGTCGCCATTGGTCAGCATGTATTGCAGGCGGGTGACGCGAAGCTTGGTCAGGCCGGCGTTGAGCTGGGTGATGTCGCTCATCCAGTTGCTGCGTTGGATCAGGCCGCCCAGGCTGGTCCAGCTGGTCAAGGCCAGTAGGCAGGTCAGGACCAGGACCAGGCCGAAACCCAGGCCCAGCTTCATGTTGACGCTAATGTTGCCAAACCAGCTATTCATTCAAATTCCTCCAGGAACGTTGTGCTGCTTGATCATCGGTTGGCTGGAAGTTTGTTGTTCTAAGAGCCAGCGGAAACGTAGTAACAGGGCTGTATCGGCCGCTGGCCGTGGTTCTGAAAGATTTTTTTGGGTGGGTGAGGTTTTACTGATGGCCGGTCGGGCAGGTCTACCACCGAACAACTGGGACAATCACACGTAGCACTCCGTGGCGAGGGAGCAAGCTCCCTCGCCACGGAGGTTGGCACTGATTGCCATCGAGCCCACGCTCCAAGCTTTTTTTCACATCCCCTTCACCGCCTGCCTACGTCACCCCCTCTACTGTTGCGCCACTCAATCAATAGGTGGGATGCCGTCGGGGCGGCTGGATGTGGAACTGAGACTGAGCCTTTTCGGCCTGACCCGCTCGATCGATACGCGCCGGTTTACCCGTTATCGAAACGTTGCCGTTGTGCTGGCGTCGGCGTTGCTGGTCATCCCGCTGGTCGTCTGGCTGCTGAGCCCGGCGGCGGTGCCGGACCTGGCCCATGGCAACCGCGCCGGTGCCCGGTCTTTGGCCGATGGCTGGGCCAAGGGCGAGATGATCGTGCTGGTGCGTCACGTCGAACGCTGCGACCACTCCAAGGCTGCGTGCCTGAATAACCCAGAAGGCATCACCGACCGGGCCCGCGCTGTTGCGGTGGGCGTCGGTGCCCGGTTCGAGCAGCTGGGTCTGGACAAGGTCGACATCTATAACAGCCCACTGGTCCGCGCAGCGCAGACGGCGGGGTATATGTTCAACAAGGTGAACACTGGCGAAGACTGGCTGATGAATTGTCGGCATGACCTGCTGCGCAATGCCCTGGCCCACAAAGTGCCCGGCCGCAACCTGATCCTGGTCACCCACAGCGAATGCATGCAGGCCATGGAAACCGAACTCAAGCGACCGACTTCGGCGTTCGGCTACGGTGCTTCGCTGTTCGTATCCGCCGCCCAGCCGCAAGCGCCACGCCTGCTTGGTTTTATCGAAGCGTCTGACTGGCGCTCGGTGAAGTTCCAGTAACTTTTCCCACGACTAGGATCGCCCATGCTGACGTCTGCTCGTGCCCGTTTCTACGGGCTCAATCTCGGAATTCCCCTGGTCTGCGCCGCGGTGGTGTTCCTGCTGTTCGACATGACCCGCATCGACATCGCTTTCAGCGACCTGTTCTACGACCCGGTGCAGCAGTTGTTCCCGCTGGAACACGTAAAACTGTTCGAGAAAATTACCCACAAATGGGCGCGGATCATCCCGAACTGGACCGGCGAGGTGGCGATCATCGGTGCGCTGTTGTCATTGTTCTGGCCGATCTTCAAACCCGAAAAACGCCCAGGGCTGCTGCGCCTGCTGGAAAAGACCCGGTTGGCCGCGCCGCTGCGTTTTGCCCACGAGCACCGTCGCGATTTTCTCTATGTGGTCTTTGCCTTTTCCCTCAGCACCGGGGTGATCCATTACCTCAAGGGCCACACCAGCGTGTATTGCCCGGTGGAAACCACCCAGTACGCGGGCAAGATCGAGCACAAGGAGTGGTACCAGAACTTCGACCTGCTGAAAGTGGCCGGTGACGGTCGTTGCTGGCCCGGCGGCCACGCATCGGGCGGCTTCACCATGCTGGCGCTGTATTTCGTTGCGCGTCGCTACCGCTGGCGTCATTCCAAAGCGCTGATGTACGGGGCGCTGGGCTTGGGGTTTGTCTACGGCACGACGCGCGTCCTACAGGGCTGGCACTACATGTCGCACACGTTCTGGGCGGGAATCTTTGTCTGGTTGAGCTGCTGGTTGATGGCATTGGCGTTCTATGGGCGAACGGTCCTGGAGCAACCGGTACTGAAGAAACAGCCCGCAACCGCGACGCCTCCGGCCTTGGCGGAGCTGGGCTAGCGCTCAGTCGTGCGGCTGAACGCCAGGCAAAAAAAAGCCCGCATGAGAGCGGGCTAAAACCTTAGTTTCTTGAATGAGCGAGGGGACTGTACCGAATCACGCGGGGGCGTGGGGTGAAGAAAAGTTCATGAGACATTCCCTCGATAACAGCCTTTGCGATCGCACCTGTTGCGCTTATTTGCGACGCGTCTTGTGAGATACGTCTCCTTTTTTCACAGATTTTTCACCATTCCCTGAACCGAAAGCGATCAACACGGTCTGGTATGCGCGCCAGCTTGTTGGCATTTCTGTATCGAGGGATCGAACATGTCCGTATCTGCCTTAGGGACGAGGCTTGCCGTTGCGTCGCTGTGTTTTTTGGCGATGAACATTGCCGTTGCCGCCCCGCTGTCCCCCGGCGACACCGACATGATCCGCCAGCGTCAGGATCGCCTGCTTGAAGAGCAGCGTCGGCGCCTTGAAGAACTCAAGGACCTGCCCGGCAAATCCGCCACGCCCGCCGCCCCTGCAACGCCGACCGACAGCCGTTGCTTCCCGATCCAGACCGTCGAACTCAAGGGCGCCGATGCGTTGAGCGAAGGCGAGCGTCAGCGCTTGCTCAAGCCGTTCATCAACCAGTGTCTGGGCGTGCCGCAGCTCAACCAACTGCTCAAAGTCATCACCGATTACTACCTGGAAAAAGGCCTGGTCACCAGTCGCGCCTACCTGCCGCAACAGGACCTGTCCAGCGGTCACTTGCAAGTGCTGGTGGTCGAGGGGCGGCTGGAGGGCTTGAAAGGCGCCGAGGGCAGTAAGCTGTCGGATCGTGAGCTGGCGATGGCGTTTCCCGGCAAGACCGGTGACTTGCTCAACCTGCGGGAGATCGAGCAAATGGTCGATCAGCTCAACCGTCTGCCTTCGAACCAGGCGCAGATGGAGCTGACCCCCGGCCAGAACATCGGCGGCAGCCAAGTGCTGGTCAAGAACACCCCGCAAAAACCTTGGCGCGTTGGCCTGTCGCGGCATAACGACGGCCAGAAGAGCACCGGCGAGCAGCAATGGGGGACGTCTTTCGATTGGGACAGTCCCCTGGGCCTGGCCGATCAGTTGGCTTTGCGCGGCGGTCATGATGCCGTCAGCGATCACCAGAAGACCTCCAACAACGCCATGCTCTATTACAACCTGCCGTTTGGCTGGTGGAACCTGAGCTACAGCTACAGCCAGAGCGAGTACCGGGCGTTGGGCCAGGCCAACGGCTTCAACTTCAAGCAGAGCGGTGACAGCCAGACTCATCAGCTGCGCCTGGAGCGGGTGGTCCACCGCGATGCCGTGAGCAAGACCTCCCTGAACACCGGCCTTTCGTACCAACGCACCAACAACTTCATCGAAGACAGCAAGCTCGATGAAAGCAGCAATCGCATCAGCGAGGCGCAGTTCGGCATCAACCACGGGCGACGTATCGGCACGGCGTTCGTCAACCTGGACCTGGGTGTGCAGAACGGTATCGGCGCCCTCGATGCCCAGGGCGATCACGACCCGGGCCCAGGGCTGCCGGACGCGCGCTATCGCAAATACACCGCGACCCTCAGCTATCTGCAACCGTTCCAGGTAGCGGGCGAGTCCTTCAGCTTCAGCAGCCTGATGACCGGCCAGCGCAGTGAAGACGTGCTGTTCAGCCCGCAGCGCATGAGCCTGGGCGGGCTGTCATCGATCCGCGGTTACAAGGATCAGACGCTGTCCGGCGATAGCGGCGGCTACTGGCGCAACGACCTGCGCTGGAGTCGTCCGGTGACGTTGCCATGGCTGCGTCCGGCCTTCGCCGAATACGGCACCAGTGTCGGTTATGACCAGGGCGTGATTCGCGGCGACCGTTACAACGGCGATCAGCATGGACGCATGTCGAGCAACTCGCTGGAGCTGTTCGCGCGCGGCGAGCACCTGAACGCCAGTGTCACCTTCGCCCATTCCCTGGAACGACCGGATGCCCTGAGCGAGCGCGAAGCGCCGATCTATTTCCGCGTCGACGTCTTTCTTTAAGACCTATCCGTTTAATTTTTGCTGCAACGAGACTTGATCATGGACGACCGCCAATACGCCTTCCTGGCCCGCCAGCCTTCCGCCACCCTCGACAACCGCGAGTATTTCTGGGGCATGCCCAAGCGCGGCCTGGCGTTCCTGCTGATCAATGTCATGTTCTGGCAGCCGATGTGGGCCCAGGCTGACGGCATCGTGGTCAGCGCGCCAGGCACCACGCTCGGCCAGGCCGGCAACGGCGTGCCGGTGGTCAACATCGCCAAGCCCAACGGCAGCGGTCTGTCCCACAACCAGTTCAAGGACTACAACGTCGGCAGCAATGGCGTAATCCTCAACAACGCCACCAACGCGGCCCAATCCACGCAACTGGGCGGCGTCATCCTTGGCAACCCGAACCTCAACGGCACGGCCGCCAAGACCATCCTCAACGAGGTCAACGGCGGCAACCCCAGCCAGTTGCGCGGCTATACCGAAGTAGCGGGGCAGTCGGCCCACGTCATCGTCGCCAACCCCTACGGCATCAGCTGCAACGGTTGCGGTTTCATCAACACCCCGAAAGCGACCCTGACCACCGGCAAGCCGGTCATTGAAAACGGCCAGATCAGCCGCTATCAGGTCGACCAGGGCAGTGTCGCCATCGAAGGTGCGGGCCTCAACGCCAATAACGTCGACCGCTTCGAAATCATCACCCGCAGCGCGAAGATCAATGCCGAGATCCAGGCCAATAACCTGACCATCGTCGCCGGGCGCAACGATGTGGACGCAGCCACCCTCAACCCGACCGCACGGGCCGACGATGGCAGCGCCAAGCCGGAACTGGCCATCGACTCCTCGGCCCTGGGCGGCATGTATGCCGGGGCGATCAAGCTGGTCGGCACCGAAGCCGGGGTCGGGGTTAAGCTCGATGGCAAGATGGTTGCCAGTGGCGGTGATATTCAGCTCGATGCCAATGGGCATTTGAGCATGGCCCAGACCGCTGCCGCAGGCGCCGTCAACATCAACGCCGCCAGCCTGGAAACCAACGGACCGGTCTACGCCGGTACGGCGCTGACGGCCAAGACCCAAGGCAACCTCACCAGCCAGAACAACCTGGTAGCACGCGACAGCATTCACCTGGACAGCGGCGGCACCCTCAGCAACAACGGCATCATCGAAGCTGGGGTCAATTCCGATAACAGCCGCAATACCACGGCGGATGTCACCCTCACGGCCAAGCAACTGAACAACAGCGGCAAGACCGTCGTCGCCAGTCGCGACCTGAACATCACCACCACCGCAGCCCTGAATAACCAGGGCGGGACCCTCAGTGGTCAGCGCAAGACCACGGTGACCGGCAACGTTGTGGATAACCGCAACAAAGGCCGGGTCCTGGGCAATTCCGAGCTGCATTTGAATGCCGCCCAGGTGCTCAACTCCCAAGGTGGCCTGATCAACAGCCAGGGGCTCCTGAGCGCCAACCTCGGACGCCTGGAAAACAATGCCGGCGAGTTGTCGAGCCTGGACAGCGCGACGCTGATCCTCGGCAGCCTGGACAACCTGACCGGCCTGGTCATGACCGGCAAAAGTCTCGACATCACCGCCACTGGCGCGATCGACAACCAGGGCGGCGAACTGTCCAGCCAAGGCGTCGTTAGCGTGCACAGCGCCAGCCTGGATAACCGCAACAAAGGCACCGTCGCCGCTAACGGCAAGTTGACGGTCAGCAGCACCGGGACACTGAACAACGCGGACAACGGCCTGATTGCCAGCCGCAACGGCGAGCTCAAGCTCGATGCGGCCAACCTGGGCAACGCCAAGGGCACGCTGCAAGGCAAGGACCTGGTGATCGTGGATGTCGCGGGCGATATCGACAACCAGGGCGGCAACATCATTGCCCAGGACGCGAAGCTGCAGGTCTTTGCGACCAACCTCGATAACCGTGGCGGCGTATTGTCCAGCGTCAAGGCAGCGCTGGAAGCGCGTGTTACCGGCGTGCTGAAAAACGGCTACGACCTCAACCGCCAGGGCGGCACGATCCAGGCCCAGGGCTTGACCATCGATGCCCTGGCCGGTCTGTTCAACGACGGCGGACGCATCGCGGCGCAAGCCGGAGACGTCACCCTCAATACCGCTAGCGCCAGCCTCGACAACAGCAACGGCGGTCTCTATGCCAGCGGCAAGGTGAAGGTCGACGCCCGAAACCTCGACAACGGCAGCGGTCAGATCAGTGCGAAGCAGATCGACCTCAACCTCAACGGCGCGCTGAACAATACCCAGGGCATCGTCGAGGCTGACGACAGCCTGCAGATCCTCGCCGCCAGCCTGGTCAACCAGAATGGACAACTGCGCACCCTGGGCCAGGACAGCAGCACGGTTTTCGCCATCGGTGGCCTGTTCGACAACAGCAACGGCACCGTGGAAACCGTCAGCCGCGACGTTGGCTTCACCCTCGGCGGCCTGAACAACCAGAGCGGTAAGCTGCTGCACACCGGTGCCGGTGCGTTTGGCCTGAACCTGACCCAACTGGCCAATGCCGGCGGTAGTCTGGTGACCTACGGCTCCCTCACTCTCAACGCCGACAGCTGGACCAACAGCACCTCGATCCAGGCCGGGCAATTGACCCTCAACGTCAACCACCTGACCCAGACCGCCACCGGGCAACTGCTCAGCACCAATAGCTTCACCGGCCGAGGCATCGATTGGCGCAACGACGGCCTGATCGGCAGCGATGGCCTGATCGACGTCCAGCTCACGGGGCAATACGCGGGCAATGGTCGCCTCAGCAGCCTTGGCACCTTGGGCCTCAAGGCCGCCCTGATCAACCTGGAAAAAGACGCCAGCATCGCCGGCGGCGCGGCCACCACCCTGCAAGCCGATAATGTATTCAGCAACTATGGCCGCCTGACGTCGGCGGCGGGTTTGAGCGTTACTGCGGCCGGCATCGACAACCACGGCACCCTGGGCAGCGCGGAAAACCTGTTGGTCCGCACCGGGGCTTTGCGCAACGAACATGGCCTGATCTTCAGCGGCGCCGACATGGGCCTGCAAGTCGACAGCCTGACCAACCTCGACGCGGACATCTACAGCCTGGGCAACCTGCGTATCGACCGTGATGGCCTGGGCGGCTTCGCCTCAAGTGTCGTCAACAGCTCCGGCTCGCTGCAAAGCGACGGCAACATGAGCCTGGCAGCCAGCACGATCCAGAACGTGCGCACCGTACTGACCACCAACGACGCAGGCATCTACACCGCCTCGATCAGGGAAGTCGCCTGCATCGAAGGGGTCAACGCCGGCGATTGCAGCGGCGGCAAGGAAAACCACGTCTGGCAGATCATCCAGCGTGACAAGTTGGAAGTCACCGCGGCCAGCGCGGCGTCCAGCATCACCAGCGGCGGCAACATGAACATCCAGGCCGGCAACCTGACCAACCGCAGTAGCAGCATCGGCGCCGGCGGCGCGCTCACTGCCAACCTCGTCAGCCTGAACAACATCGGCATCGAAACCAACGACACCGAAACCTCGCGTACCTTCGTCTCCGAACGCACCCGCAGTCCGGGCGGCTGGCGCGCCGCCGCCAATGACTTCACCAACAAATACTGGTTCCAGAGCCCGGGCTACAACGCCAACGACCTCAGCGGCCTGGAAGCGGCCATGAGCCGCTTCATCGGCACCACCGAACGTGAACTGACGCAGTTCGGCAGCACTCGGGCGCTCTCCAGCGACACCCAGACCTACGCGGCGATCATCCAGTCCGGCGGCGCGGTCGACGTCCGTACCCAGGGCACCGCCAACAACGGCGTGGTCCGTGGCGGTTACCACTACGTCGGTGCCGGCCCGCGCACCGACACCGGCGCCGATGGGAAATTCTCCACCCTCGTCACCGTCAACCGCCAACTGCCACCCGACCTCGCCCAGCAACAGGTCAACCCGGTGACACTGCCCGGCTTCGTCCTGCCCACCGGCCAGAACGGCCTGTTCCGCATGAACGAAGGCAGCGCCGCACCGACCCAAAGCAGTGGCCTGACCCAAGTGCGCGGCCTGCCGGACCGCTCGTTCCAGGCCAACCCGCAGAAATACCTGATCGAGACCAACCCGGCGCTGACCGACATGCGCCGCTTCATGAGCTCCGACTACCTGCTGAGCAACCTGGGCTACGACCCGGACATCGCCGCCAAGCGCCTGGGTGACGGCTTCTACGAACAGCGCCTGGTCCAGCAAGCCGTCATCGCCCGCACCGGCCAACGCTTCCTCGACGGCCAGACCTCCGACGAGGGCATGTTCAAGTACCTGATGAACAACGCCATTGCCAGCAAGGACAAGCTGAAACTGGCCTTGGGCGTGAGCCTGACCAGCGAGCAGGTCGCGGCGCTGACCCACGACATCGTCTGGCTGGAAACCCAGACCATGAACAACCAGCAGGTGCTGGTGCCGGTGCTTTACCTGGCGAACGCAAACCATCGGCTGGCGGCTAACGGGGCGCTGATCCAAGGCGCCGATGTCAACCTGATCGCGGGTAAGAACCTGAACAACGCGGGCACCTTGCGTGCGTCCAGCAACCTGAGGGCGACGGCTGGCGACAGCATGGTCAACAGTGGGTTGATGGAGGCGGGTGGTCGACTGGATGCGTTGGCGAGTAATAACCTGACTAACAGGGCGGGTGGGGTTATTGCTGGGCGGGATGTCAGTGTTGTGGCTTTGACGGGCGACGTGACTAACGAGCGAACTGTTATCACCCACGAAAGCAGCAGCGGCTACCGTACTGAACGCGCTAACTTCATCGACAGTGCCGCCCGTATCGAAGCGGCCAACAATCTGACCATCGGCGCAGGGCGTGATATCAACAGCGTAGGCGGCGTGTTGAAAAGCGGTGCTGACACCACCCTCAACGCCACACGCGACGTCAATCTCGTCTCCGCCCAACGCATCAACAGCGGCACACGCGGTCGGCATCGCGACCAAGACATCAAGCAATACGGCTCTAGCCTCGACAGCGGCCGCGACGTGATCGTCAAAGCAGGTCGCAACCTCACCGTTGTCGGCAGCCAGATCGATGCCAAGCGCGACGTTGCCATGGCTGCCCAGGAAAATCTGACCTTCGCCTCAGCAGCGGATGAGCAGCACTCGTACGGCAAGAGCAAGAAGGTGACTAGCCAGGAGGATCACGTCAGTCAGGTGGCCTCGACGGTTGATGCGGGGCGCAACGTTGTAATGAGCGCGGGGCAGGATTTGGCGATGATCGCCAGCAAGGTCAACGCTGCAAACGAGGCCTATTTCGTGGCGGGTGGCAAGCTTGAACTGCTGGCTGCGCAGGACAGCGACTACTCGTTGTACGACATGAAGAAGAAGGGCGGTTGGGGCAGCTTGAAGATGCAGCGCGATGAGGTGACACAAATCACCCATATCGGCAGCCAGATCCAGGCGGGAGGCACCCTGACGCTCAAAAGTGGCGGTGACCAGCGCTACCAAGTCGCCAAGCTGCAAAGCGGAAAAGACCTGATATTGGAAAGTGGCGGCGCCATCGTCTTCGAAGGTGTAAAGGATCTGCACGACGAAAGCCATACCAAGACCGATAACAATGCATTTTGGAATTCTGCCAAGGGCAAGGGTAATACCGACGAAACCTTGCGCCAGACGCAGCTGGTGGCGGCGGGCAATATCACCATCAAGGCAGTAGAAGGCCTGAAGATCGATATAAAACATGTCGATCAGCAAACGGTCAGCCAGACCATCGATGCGATGGTAAAAGCCGATCCGCAACTGGCTTGGATCAAGGAAGCTGAGCGGCGCGGTGACGTCGACTGGCGGCAGGTAAAGGAAATCCACGAGTCCTTCAAATACAAAACGTCGGGCTTGGGTCCGGCTTCTCAGTTGATCATCGCCATCGCCCTGGCGGCCGTGATGGGGCCGATGATGGCTAGCATGAATACCATGCTTCAGGCGGGAGCCCTCACTGTCGCGACCAAGGCGACGGTCAGCACCATCGATAACCGAGGCAATCTAGGCGCAATTGCCAAGGATGTAACTTCCAAGGACAGCCTGAAAGGGTACGCCGTCTCGATGGCCACAGCCGGGATTACGCAAGGGCTTGGTTATGAAGCCGGCAACGTTGGGTTTAATGCCGAGAGCGTGAAGACGGTGGCTATGAAAGTGGCCGCGGATGCTGCGATAAAAACAGCTGTGTACGGAGGAAGCTTCAAGGATAACTTCGCGACTTCATTGGTTGGAACGGCGGCAAGCATTGGGGGCGCATACGGCGCTGGCAAAATAGGTGACCTACCGTTAACCGAAGGTAGCCTTGAGAAAGTTCTCCTTCACTCGGCCTTGGGCGGGTTGATGGCAGAGGTCATGGGAGGAGATTTCCGCACAGGGGCGATAGCGGGTGGCGCAAACGAGGTTCTGATTGGTTTGCTGGGGGATACGTTACTGCCCTCGCATCTGGAGCCCGGTACGGCTGAATACATTCGGGCCCAGGAAAATCTGGTCGCACTTTCGAAAGTTGTTGGTGTACTGGGGGCTGCCGCCTCGAATGGGGATCTCGACGTTGCCGCGCAAGTGGCGGAAAACGGCACGCGTTACAACTTCCTAGGAGACCACTCCAAAGCGGAGCGAGACAGAGTTCTCAAGGAGTATGAAGAAACCAGGAGTCTGGACGCCGCCAAAAAAATGATGGTGCTCCAAGGCTCGGACCAACGTAGTGATGCGTTGTTGGCGCGTTTTCATACCGACCCTGCGTCGCTTTCTCCGTCAGAAAAAACAGAATTGGGCGCTTATCTTCAGGTGTTTGGCTATGAGCAAAGCCAGGAACACGGGGTGGAGGCTGCTCGCACCAGCATAAACAACCTGCTTAAAAACGGACCGGATCCTTATCGAGACTACCCGTATGCGGGCGGTACTACCCAGGAGCGAATTGCCTACGCCGACGGTCTGAGAGCTCAGGATGGCGTGTCGGTTGCCAACATATTTTGGTCTAGGGACCAGAGCGCTAGCGAAATGCTGTACCGCGATGCTCAAGGTTACCTGCGCATCAATGGTGAAATGCAGGCGATGAGCGACGTGGGGTCACCAGCTCTCTATTTCCTGACGGGTAACCTCGGCACTACGATTCGAGTCGCTGCTGCGGCCAATGGTGTACTCCAGGCAGGCCACGGTGCGGGCCAAGTCTACGATGGTGATACATGGAATGGCATCGGCAATATCGTGGTCGGAGCCATGAATGCTGCGAGTCTTGGGATTCCAAAGGTAGGACTCTCGGGACGGGGCAGTACGAGCATCGGTGCAAAAGGCGCTGCATCCAAGAATGCGAATGCAACAAGCATGCTTACGGACACGGAAGCAGCTGCGCTGGTTGAGAGAAATGTAATAGAAGGAACGGCTAAGGGAGCTGCACCAAAAGTGCTGGCAGAGGGAAAGGTAGGGGGCCAAACCTTCCAAGATGTCAATCAAACTTCTCGTCCGCTTAATGAGGCGGACCCAAAAATACCTTCTTTGATCAAGGATAGGATTGTTGATAAAGCCGTTGCGAATCCTGGCAAGCTTTATCCAAACGGAAATATGAAAGATGCCCACGCTGAAATCGGTGTGATTCAGCAAGCATATAGCTCTGGTAAAACCGCCGGAGCGGACATGTCCATGACAGTCACAGGGAAGGATGTGTGTGGATTCTGCAAAGGTGACATTGCGGCTGCCGCAGAAAAGGCTGAGTTGAAATCTTTAATCGTAAGAGCTATAGATGATAAAACAGGGCTTCCGAAAAATTATTACTGGGAGTCAGGCATGAAGTCTATTAAGGAGAAAGAATAGATGATCATCGGAGGGTATAAAATTAGTCCTGAGCACGGTAGATTGCAAATACCTATCGTGCGTAATCCGACTATTGAAGATGTTGAATTCATTGTAAGTGAATATAGCAAATTCGATGGTGTTGTTTCGTTGTCTATTACCCCTGCACCAGAATCTGGTCCATACGAAATCAGTCTTTATGCTGATTCTGGAAGCTATCTTTTGATGCTAAATCAATATCTGGATGATGGGGAGCACATTGTGCGTACTCTTAATAATGTCTCGGTTGGAAAAAAAATGATCGATATTTTAGGTGATTGCTATCAGGAAGGTTTAATTACAAGAGATATAAAGGTCGTTATTTCTTGTTTTCAAGAGTTTTTGAGTTTTGGTGACGTAAGTTCATTGGTGTTGAATCTTTAGTTTCACTCGCCACAAAAGCCGGATTGTGATCGCTCAACATGGGCAGCTTATGTTGCTGTTCCCTTCATTTTCTTCCTGTCGCGCCTTGGGTATCCCGGGGTTGCGTACAACGAGTTTACAGCGGGCACCACGGGTCTCCCCCATTCGCGCTTTCCAGGATCTTCGGAAAGTTTCGCTCAAAGGCCCAGCCTGAAGCCACGGCAGTCATGGTGGATTTGCAGGCGGGGTTCTTCTCCGAGATGATCACGTTCATATAGAACTGGCTGCCGTAGATTGTCGGCGCCCATAGCACCATGTCACTTCTTTCGGCATTGCTATCGACTTTCAATTGGATGGTATTGACGAGTCTCCCACCCGTCGTGAGCTCGGTCACTTGCGGGTGAAAGCAGTGGTTCAGGTAGCCTTGCACCCGCTCTTCCACCACCGCCCGCTCTTGCGTCAGGCAGTACTTGGGGCTGCTTACGCCAGTGTTCAGCAGCTCGTCCTTGGTATACGGATGCAGAGAGCAGCCGCTCAATAGCAGAAAAACGATCCCTGTAAATTTCTTGTACAAAACTCATGCTCCTTCAGAGGTTGTGGGCTGCCAAAACTGATTGCCGCATGGACGGCGGGCGGGACTATACGCAATTTGTTCCTTTATGGAATCGTTAAACGGACTTGTCGTAGGAATCGACGGAACGAATATTTCCCATTGAAGGACCTGCTTCGCAGATCATCATCGCCATTGTGATGGCGGCAGTGGTTGGCCCAATGGCGGCCGGCGCAATGGGAGGCGCGACGGGAGGGATGGTCGCTGCCGGAACCATCACCGCCGAGACGGCTGCCGGTATTTCAGCTGCGGCGGGCGCCGTTGCAGCAGGCGCGGCAACAACGGCCACGGTCAGCACCATCAACAATCGCGGCAATCTGGGCGCTGTATTCAAGGACGTGACCTCTTCGGAAGCAATGAAGGGGTACGTCATCTCCGGCGCCACAGCAGGCCTGACGGCCGCGTACTTTGATGGCTGGACTGGAACTGAAACGAGCACGGCAACTGAGAAAGTCGTTACGTCGCGCCCGCTGAGCACTTGGAGCGGTGTGGGTCAGTTTGCAGCCAACCAAGGGCTACAGAACGGCACTTCCATGTTGCTGAGCAAAGCGCTCGGGCAGGATGCGAGCGCGGGTGGTGCGCTGAAAAACGCCTTGTTCAACACCTTGGCGGCAGCCAGTTTCAACATGGTGGGTGATTACACCAAAAATGTATTCGCCGACGGCTCGACACCGAAGATTGCGATTCACGCGATGGTGGGCGGTTTACTGGCCGAGGCCACTGGCGGTGACTTCAAGACCGGGGCATTGGCGGCAGGTGCTAACGAAGCACTGGTCGCCCATCTGAATACCCTGGTTAAAGGTAACGACAACCTACTGACGATGAGCTCGCAAATCGTCGGCGTGGTAGCGGCTGCGGCGCAGGAGGACACGGACGCGGCCAAGTTGGAGAAAGGGAGTTGGATTGCGAAGAACGCGACGCAGTACAACCATTCTTTACATGAAATGCAAACTGTCGCATTGAATGAGCAGCGACGGCGCAACCCCGATAGCAAGGCTCGTCTCGATGCCGCGGCATGTGCATTGACACATTGCAGTCGGTCCGTTCCGGAGAGTGACAAGCACTACGACGACCTTTTGAAATTGGAGCAGCTCGGACAGGGATTTACCGAAGAGCTCGCATTACTCAAAAGCACTGGTCAGTTTGAGTACAGTTTTAAAGATCGAGTAGACGACACCCTTGCGGCCCATGAGGAATTAATCAATAACCTAGGATGGACTGCAAACGCAGCCGTTGGGGCGGGAGCAGGCACACTCTCGTATGTCGGGATGGTCGGCTCCGCGCCAGCCTGTGTCAGCGTCGTAGGTTGTGCGGCTCCATTTGCCCTGGGGTCGATGGGGACTGTTGCATTTGCAGGCGCTGCTGAATCGTTCGATCAAGTCAATGCGCCTTACACTTCCATGGAGGGGGAGCGTGTCCTAGCTTCATTTGATCCTGCCCAGTATCCGGGAGAGACGAGTGCGGCTGGAGATCTTGGGTATAGAGCGGCCCAGTCGCTGGCGGAATTACTAGCTGCACACGTTGGAGGTAAGGCATTATCGGGAGAGCTGTCTTCTGCGCTGAAAGGTGGTGTTGGATCCGGGGCTAAAGCTGCGAGCGGTACAGATGATCTGGTAAGCGTGCCAAAAGGCGCAGGTGCCGCTGGGAATGATGTTGAAAAGATTGTAACAGTCAGCAAAAGCCGCTTTCCTGAGTCAGCACAACACATCGAAGACGCTATTGACGCGGGTAAGCCTGACACTCTGACCATAGATCGCGCGAATACGGCATCAAATAGGCGTGATTCTTTGCGCGGCATTGAAACCAAACCAGGTCTTGATCGTGATGAGTATCCACCTGCAATGTTCCAAGAAGGTGGCCAAGGGGCCTCTGTAAGACATATCAACCCTAGCGACAATCGTGGGGCTGGTGCTTGTATTGGTGCTCAATGTAGAGGGTTGCCAAACGGAGCGAAGGTTCGAATAGACGTGGTGGATTAGAAAATGACTAGTTTGGATAAATTGTTATCGAACGCAAGCTCATCTTTGAGCGAGCATGAGCCGGAAATGTTAGGGCAGTCGCGTAGATTGGCGGGAGCTTTAGCTGATGAACTTTTGGCGATGCTTTGTCAGCGTAATGGTTTTTATGCCCTAGAAAGTGCTTTGCATGTATTTCCAACACGCTCTAGTCAGAATGAAATTGGTATTTGTGATTGGAATGAGAGTGCTCTGTGGCGCAGTGGTTACAAAGGTCTGGCCGATGGTTGCCTTTTTTTTGCTGAAGATGTTTTTGGCGGGCAGTTCTGCATTAAAGATAGCAAGGTCTATACCTTTGATCCAGAAACAGGCTCCTTTGAGTACTTGGCTGATGATATTGAAAGTTGGGCAAAAATGCTCCTCAGCGATTATGAGGTACTTACGGGGTATCCGTTAGCGCATCAATGGCAAAAGCAGAACGGTCAGCTTCCCGCCGGTAAGCGTTTGTTACCTAAGGTGCCGTTCGTGCTGGGTGGTGAGTTTGTGCTGGATAATTTGTACTTGGCTGATGCTGTAGAAGGGATGAGGTTTAGAGCTGATATCGCCAGTCAAATTAATGAGCTGCCGGACGGTGCCCAGATTAGATTAAATTTTGACAGCTAATTTTGTTAACGGCTAACAAATTTATATCGAATCATACTCGATCTGACACCGGCCTCGACATGAAAAGGGGACAGATTTATTTTTCAAGGTTGGGCATGGCATAAAATAAATCCGTCCTCTTTTTACCGCTTAGCAGCTAAGCGCTTAACTGAACGCGAAAATTAAGAGGGGCTGGTCTTGGTCTACGATGATAGTTGCGAACACACGCGCACACACAAGCGAGCCAAATGGAAAGGGGTTAGATTTATTTGTCGTGCTGGTAAATAAATCTGTCCCCTTTTTCCTAAGATAGGCTTGATATGGACGTGCGACAGCAAGTATTTTGTAAGGAACTCAGAAGAGTGAGCTCTACTCAGGCTGCCGACTGGTTGATTGGAGTGTATCCGTTAGACTCCGATGATTGGGGGGAAGCGATGGTGCTCTTACCTCACCGGTCTTGGGGGAAAGCCGAGCAGAAGAGGCTGGCAGAACATTTTTTTAAAAAGTTACCATTCTCAAGTTATCGAGGGTATGAGAGCTTTACCTCTATTATGTCTATAGTCTCGCTGGTTGGTTATATTGAAAAAGCTTTGCCTGAAGATACGGCTACGCGGGAGTTGTTGCTGTATTATCTGGTTCCGGTATTGAATCGTGCTGCAAAGAATGAAGCAGATCGGCAGGCAATAAGTAAATTTGTTTTGGGAGTGGTATAAGGGCTTTGAGTCGGCTTTAGGGTGGGCAGTAAAACGGATTTGTTTATTTGGTTATGAGTAAGCTTATCCGTTTTTGGACTTGAGATTGAGGGTGGAATAAAAAATTCCCAAAGTGAGCTTTGGAAAAAATAGTGCATAAAGGGGGCAGATTTATTTTTCATGACACAGGTATAAAATTAATCCGTCCCTTTTTTATCTTTCGTAATCGGTGAGTTACGGAGTTTTCCTAGTGAATATAAAATTCTCAAAGCCAAAAGCCGTCGAGCAGAAGGATATGATTGCTTTCTCTCAGGCTACTGGGTGTACGCTGCCTAGTGACGTGGAGAGATTTTTCTTAGAGCTCAATGGCTCAGAACCTGAGGCGAATATTTTTACTGTAAGTAAAGATAATGAGTCTGGAGTCAATGAACTCATCCCTGTCTCTAAAGTTTTAGATGAGCGTAAATATTTGGATTATGTCGGGGGGGAAGTATTTCCAATAGCAATAGCTGAGGGTGGAAATTATGTTGTTATTGATTTTGATAAAGGGCAATCAGTTTGGTTTTGGGATCATGAAGATCCAAGGAGCATGATCAGGCTGGCAAGTAGTATTTATGAGTTTTTAAATGGTCTTATGCCGTTTGATCCAAAAAGTGTCGAATTAAAAGATGGGCAGGTTGAATTGGCTTGGATTGATCCTGATTTTTTCAAGAGTTTAAAGTGAGGAGTGAAACGGGGAGGTGAAATACGAAAAAAGGGACGGATTTATTTTTCAAGGCTGGGCATGGGCATGGGCATGGCATAAAATAAATCAGTCCCATTTTTTAATAGGTGGGTTCCGGAATGAGCTGTGATGTCGATTTTACAATCTCTTGGCAGGCCCCGATACTGCCTGCCAAGTCTTTGGCGGGCATTCCTTTGATGGCGTCCGTGGCTGAGTTTGAAATGGTTCTTGGTCGCTACGTGGTTGATAAGGATAAAATGCTTTATCAATTTGATGGGTCGCCAGTTCTTTCCATGGCGAAAGGTATTGATTCGAATGGTGATGGTGGGTTTGGGTTCACTGTTCATGATAGGAAGTTAACAAACTGGCGGTTGTTTTTTAATACTCCAGAGCATGCAGGTGCTAACCCTCGAGCACTATACGTAATCGTCCGGTCTTGGAAGGTGTATGCAGTTAAAGTCTGGCTGTTTGAAAAGTATAAGGAAGGCGGTGGACCGGTTAATTCATATAGGGGGAAGCTAGCTTGTAATATAGGTCTGGGTGATGCGTTAATTGATCTTGTTTTTCACGTTGATCTAGAGTTTGATTCTGAAGAGGAATGGTATGTAGCCAAAGGTTCTAATGGAGGCCTCGAAATTTCTGGTTATGGCGTTAGTTTGGAAGATAATCCTGATCAAGTTGTAACGGCTTTGGCTGTTCTAGTGGGTGAGTAGGGAAAAGGGGACGGATTTATTTTTGGGAAAAGGGGGTGGATTTATTTTCAAGATATTGGCATTACAAAAAGGGGGCGGATTTATTTTTCATGCCGCAGGCATAAAATAAATCCGTCCCTTTTTTTCTTTTTTTCGGCATGGAACTTACCGTCTCTGGCAAAGCAGTTTGTGGGTACTGCCGAGGAGATATTGCTGCAATGGCGGAAAGGTCCCGGCTTACCTCTCTTACAGTCAAAGAGGTCGCGGCCGGAAAAGCTTTATATTGACAACCTGAATGCGCGCGCTGAAAGAGGGGGATAGAAAGTGAGGTTTTCTCTGTCATGGATTGTTGGGTTTGGGAGTGAGTGTCAAGGGGGGAGCGCTAAAGAGCCCTCTTGGAGTGACATTGAACGTCATTTAAGAGAAGTATGCGATGCCTCTGGTTCAGTTACATTGGAGCTTGCGGATTTTAATGAGTTTGAGCTGCTGAGCTTACAAGTTGTTGCGGATGGTGGGGTGTATGCAATGACTTTAGGTGAGGATAATGGGGAGGATTACATCGTTCGGTCTTATCTTGGAGAGGGGTGTGCAGGGAAGGCGATTTATATCCTAGGGGACGCTGTTGATGCCTCAAGTGTTTGCATGGATTCAGAGGTGGTAGTCGGTGTTTTTAGACAGTTCTTTGAAGGGGGGAGAGTGTCGCGAAGCTTAATGGCTTGAGCAAAAAGGTCAGGTGGATAGGTTATTTATAGGTGGCTATGAATTAGCGAAATGTACAAAAAGGGGACAGATTTATTTTTCAGGACTAGACACAGGCATAAAAAATCCTTCCCCTTTTTTGCTTCAAGGGCCAGCGGAAAAAATATTTGGTAATGACTATAAAAAATAAAGAAGAGTTAAAGTCGTTGGTTGATGCTGTGACGTCCTCAGAGGACTATGAGGGTAATTACGGCTACCGCATAATAGACACGAGTGCGACGTTAAGCAGTGTTGATGATTCACATCGTCAGCAGGCTCCAGCTGACTATCTGGAATTTCTCACCGAGTTTGGTTTTGGGGAGTTAGACGCGGCATTTCATCTTGATGATAGTCCGGAGAAATATTCGACTATATGCGGTCGGGAAATTGAGGGCTATGAGGGTATTTACGTATTCGGTGGAAATTCTAGCGATGTGCTATATGCGTTCGACGCAAAAAATAATTGGCAAGTTGTAGAGATTAGTTCTGAGTTGGATGGGGTTGATGTGTTGGCGTCAAGCTTTTCTGATTTTATCTTGGAGCAGCTGAAGTACATCAAGTCTTTAGTTGAACGGCGTGCGGCGGTCTGATTGTTAGCGTTGCGCTTTAAGAGGTCCAAAGCATCTGGTCAGATCGACAACCCTCCTATGCCGAGCGGGTTGTTTATGCATGCGGCCCGATGAGCTCTACCTTCAAACCAGAGAAGCAAAAGGTTTATCTGGTGGAGTTCGTGATCATCGGGGCAGGTTGTGAACGGCATGTCTACGATGTCACTCCGCCGCAGGAGCGTATTCCCGTCGCGAGCGCATCTGGCCTCTGATCCGATTTGTGAACGCAAAACGGGCGACCAACAAGTCGCTTGTTTCATCAGCACGGGCAGGCTTGATTGCTGGGGCTGCTTCGCAGTCCCGCGGGAGCAAGCTCCTTCGCCACGGGTTTACTTGTAACCGACGATTCCATCCTGGGGGCGTGGCAACTGGACTGCCTCTCAGAAGGACGCTGCGACCTGGAGCGGCAGCGAAAGGGGCATTCATTTCTGCATTTCATCTTTTTGCTGAGTATTAAGTGGGCGACCCAAAGGTCGCCCGCTTCAAATCACTCCTGCACCTGCGCCCGCAATCGTCTTCCAAGCACATCCATCACATCACACCCATCGCGTAGCGATATCGTGAGCAATTTGCAAAAGTCGGAAAGCACCAACGTATCGGAGCTCATATCCGAGCGGAAAGCGATGTTCTCCAGCAGCTGTGTCACGGTGCGGATGCGGTAGTCGGCGGTTTCGAAGAGGACGTCGAGTGGGGCTTCGGTGTCGATCAGCAGGGTTGCTGGAGTGATGTCGATGCCGGTGATGGGCATGTATCGGTTCATGTTTTGGCTCTCTATTTAAGTGAATGCCGTCACTCAAACGTCGCCAAACGATAGGGTGACAGCTGTACGCAGGTTGGCGAACCGGCAATAGAGAACCGGCAGACCCTAGGGTCTCCCGCGCACAGCCGCCATAGAACGACTTTGCGGGTGCACAAGCGACTGCAAAAAAGCCATCAGCTTGCGCATTCTCTAGTGTCAGGTCGCCAAACCTGAATCGCCATTAGGGCGACGGGCGGACTATAGGCTTCATCCCTTGGAGGCCGCAAGGTGCTTGTTTCTGAGAGCGGCGTAGGAATTTTTTGATGAGGGCGGCAGGTGGTTGCTGAACTGAATATTGGGACGCGACCTAACACTTACGCAACAGACCAGAAGCACAACCGTAAGGACGAATGCAGCACCTAGGCGGGAAGGGCAGGCTCGATTGCTGGGGGCTGCTGCGCAGCCCAGCGGGAGCAAGCTCCCTCGCCACGGGTTTATTGCTGCCGACAGATTCCTCTCGCGCATGCCCAGATCATTGCGCGCAATTGCGGAGGGCTGACTACACTGCGATGGCCTTCGTCGTTTATCCACGGCTCGCGGACCCAGAATGGCATCCGGAAAAATCGATAAGGAGCGTCGATGTCATATTTTTTCATTTGCGATCAGGCGCATCTCAGTCGCTCAGAAAAAAAGCTGACGCCGCATATGTTGGCGCACAGAGTCTGCCCGGTTTGCGGCAGCAAGCTGAAGGCCACCTTTAAGCGGGCGACGTATATCTCGGATCATCCGGTACTTAAATCGAACTACCATCCGCGAGCGAAAGTGCCGATTACCCGTCTTTTCGGTACGCAAGACAGAAGCGGCTCCGGAACCACCTCGGCGCCCATGGTCACGCAGCCTACCGTTGCTGTTCCGTCCTTTTCCCCGCCACCTTCTCCGGTCGCTTCTTTCGGTTCTTCGTTCTCTCCTCCGACGTCACCGTTCTCTTCTCAGTCGCTACCAGGGTCACCGGTTCCGGTCCCCACGTTTACCGACACATCCGTAGCCTCTTCATCCGTACCTACGCTCGAACAGAAAGTCTCGGCCAGCGACGCCTACGACGAGTACAGCACCTCATTGCACCAGGGAAACCTCTTGGTGGTGGAGGCGCAGTCGCAAGCGCGGATGTATCAGAAGCTCCACGAGGCCAATTATCTTTTTCTCGCCAGGGACGGACAGTTCAAGGCTTATCGAGCCAATACCGGCAGCTTCTGCGATGACGAAACGGTTCCTGAGCCGGGCTTGTTAAAGTCCAGCACTGCCAGCGGCAACCGACAGGGGCGCAGGGTTGTCCTAGGGCGAGAGGAGATTTGTTATGCGGACGGTGCTCTTTATTTCCAGAAAGGGAACATTACCTATCCTGATTATTACGTGAAGCTGGACAACCGGATTTTCGCAATAGAGTTGAAGACCCCTCGCTGCTCGAAACTCTCTACCTTCCTGTCCGATTACTTCATGCAGCAGCGTAGGTTCCATGACTCGCGAAGCGTGAAGGAGGAGCTGGATTATCGTCGAGGCATTATCGAAGGATCTGTCGATCAAGTGATCCTGTTCGACCTCAGCAACATCACCCAAGGCGACCCACTGAAGGACGTCTACAATTTCGTCAAAAGCTCGCTGGTGAATCAGGCGTGGTTCGGCAAAAACATAAACAGGTTTATCTTCGCTGGCGACCGGGACGCCGTCATCGAATTCAAGCCGGTGCTGTATTCAGAAATAGAAAGTGCAGTGAAGCTGCACGGGAAAAATGACGGACGGGTGGTATTGGGGAGTGGGAGACAAGTAGGGATTAGTGCGTTTTTTTCTAGCACATCCAAATAGCGCTTGTTTCTGAGAGCCGCGTAGGATTTCTGTGATGAGGGCGGCACGTGGTTGCCGAATTGGACGCTGGGGTGCGACCTATCCAGAACATAAATGGGATGACTTGATATCTGGGGGGCTGCTTCGCAGCCCAGCGGGAGCAAGCTCCCTCGCCACGGGGGGCGTCTGTGCTCGGCGGTTCCATGTTCAAACTCAGTAATGGAGATCTTCAGCGGGAGCGGTTTTTGTGCTTCCCTTATGCCCTTATCGAACTCTTCCTTGAATAGCTTTCGCCGCGTAAGCCGCGCCCGCTCACTTCGGACTCGTGAACAGTGCAGACTGCCAACCGCAACGCCTTGATGACCCGACTCGCCACTTCACCCGATGACATCGCCGCACGGGCCTCACTTTATTGCGATCTGCTGAACACAGGCGAGGCGTCCCTGGACGGTTTGCGTGTCGCGGCCGGCCTCTGCGACCCCGCCGCAAAATTGGCGATTGCCCAACTGAACGCCACCGCACACCGCAATCGCCCCGGGCCGTTGTTGCCGCAGTTGCGGGGGCTGCCGGTCGATCATGTGGAACTCGATGATGCCGAGCCCCAGTGGCTCGACGCCTTGGCCGGGTTGCCGTTGCGTACCTTGGTGCTCAACAGCCCGAGGTTCAGTTGCGACCCGGATCTCTGGCGACGGCTGCCAGACCTTGCGCTCGAAACGCTGGAAATCAGCGGCTTTTCTCGCCATGACAATGCCACGTGCCTTCCTCCGCTCGAACGGCTGCGCAGTCTGAAGCTGGAAACCTACGGTGAAGATTTCGACGACCGTTTCCTCAAGCTGCTCGCCAACAGTCCGTTGCAAGCGCTGTCGCTCAATCGTTGCGATGAAATTTCCGACAACGGTCTTCTCGCACTCTCACAGCTGAAATTGCGTTCTCTCACGCTACAGCGCGCCGGGGAACTCACTTCGCGGGGTATGGCGCATTTGTGCGGTCATCCACTCGAACGGCTGTCGATCGAGGGCAGTGGTGCGATTCTGAAAGACCCGTCCTGGCTTTCGCGCCTGACCGGGCTGCGTTCCCTGAGCCTCGATGACTGTTACGCGAGCGACAGCATGTTGCCTGCCATCCGGGATCTGCCCATCGAGCGGCTTTCGCTTCAATCGGCTTATGTGGGCGACGAGGAACTAGAAATACTTGAAGGCATGCCCCTCGCGGAGCTGGATCTCAAGTCGTCGCGAATGATGATCGAGCAGCTCGATGTGCTGCACGGCTTTCCCCTGAGGCGCCTGGGGCTTTCCGATGTGCAGGGCGTGTGTGCCGACACCTTGAGCGATCTGCGTGGGTTGGACCTGGAGTCGCTGGATCTTTCGTTGAACGATGTCACTTGGAAGGAATTGAAACAACTGGCCGGCCTGCCGCTTAAAAGGCTCAACCTGAGTTTTTGCCAGGGTGTCGATGGCAAGACGTTGCGTAAGCTCAGCGAGATGGGCCTGCCCTTGGAGCAACTGGAGATCAGCGGTTTGGACCTGCGCGATGGTGACCTGGCCTGTTTGCGTAACCTGCCGCTGCAACGCCTGGGCCTGTATGAAAGCCCTTGGTTGACCGATGCCGGCGTGGCGCATCTGGCGGGGCTGCCGTTGCGGGATCTGACGCTTGAGGCCGGGCCGGGGGAGTCGCGACTCACGTCGGCGATGGTGGCTGTGCTGGAAGGGTTGCCGCTGGAGAGTTTGTCGTTGCGCAATGGCTCGCAAATCAGCGCGCAAGGCTGGGACCGACTGGCCCGGTTGCCGGCCTACGTCAGAGGGCCGGGCATTTGACGTTCGACCTGTGGGAGCAAACTTCTCCCACAGGTCGACGCCGCTGTTGTGAGCCACTGCCTACCAGTTGTAACTCAGCTTCGCAGTAATCTCGCGCCCCGGGTTGTAGTAGTTCGCGGTCCCTGAACCCACCACATGTTGCTCATCCAGCAGGTTACTAACGTTGATCGCCAGGTCAGTGCCTTTGTAGAGTTTGTAGTTGAACGCCGCATCGAAAAGCGTGGTGCCATCGCTGGTGCCGGTGTTGGCGGCGTCGAAGTAATAGGAACCCACATAGCGTGCGCCCAGGCCGACGCTGACATCGGTGTTGGGGACGTTGTAATAGCTCCACAGCGACGCGGAGTGTTTCGGCGCGGTGGCGAATTCATTCCCTTTGAGTGAGCTGCCATCGTACAAGGTCCCGCGCAACACTTCGGACTCCATGTAGGAGTAGCCACCCACCAGGCTCAGGTTGGGGGTCAGCTCAGCCTTGGCTTCCAGGTCCAGCCCGCGCACCCGCGATTCGCCAACGGTTTGCTGCTCGATCACGCCGCTGGGCAGTACGACGGCGATGCTGACGTTTTCCTGGGTCAGGTCGTAGACGGCTGCCGAGAACAACGCGTCCATGCCGATGGGCGCGTATTTCACGCCCACTTCGTATTGCCGGCCCGTTTTCGGGACTACGCCAACCGTTGGTGGCGCGACCGATTCCACCATGCTGACGTAGGTGGAGACTTCGTCGTTGACGATATAGGTCAGCGCGCCGCGGTAGGAGGTTTCCGAGAAGTTGTCCGACTCTTTCACGTTGTTGATGTCGGTGCTGGACAGGTCCAGCGAGTCGTTGCGCACGCCGGCGGTGACGATAAAGCGCTCGTAGAAGGACAGGTTCTGTTGCAGGAACACGGCCTTGGTCTTGGTATCGAGCTTGTCGTTGCTGTAGGGCGCTACGCCGCTTGGCACGCCCGTGAACACCGGGTTGGCCAGGTCGATGGAGCCCGTCGGGGAGTACACGGAGCTTTCCTCGGTCGAGGAATCGCCATACTCCACGCCCACCAAGGTACTGCTGTCGATGTTCTCGAAGCGGGCATCGTATTGCAGCATCAAGTTGCCGTTCAGTTGCTCGGCGTCGCTGTCGGTGCCGAAGATGTAACGCGGGACCGTGGTTCCGGTGCGAGTCGGGGAGTCACTGAGGAACACGTAGCCGAAATCATCGGTCAGTTCGCTGTAGCGCAGGTTGCTGCGCAATATGAATCCATTGTCGAAATCATGGCTGAAGGTGCCGCTGATGTTGGTGCGCTCGACATCGTGGAAGTTGTAGCTGGGCTCGCCATAGAACTTCTTGCGGTCGTACTCCTTGTCCAGCGGATAACCGCCGCTGTTGGGCGAGCTTTGGGTCTTCAGGTAATCGACGATCACCGAGGCCGAGGTGAAGTCGGTGGGAGACCAGGTCAGGCCGCCCATCAAGAACTTGTTGTCGTCCCGGGAATGGTCGTACTCGCGATCACTGTCTTGCAGTTTTGCCGTGAAGCGACCGGCCACAGTCTGCTCCTGGTTCAGCGAGTCCCCGACGTCGATGCCGGATTCGACATGATCGAAAGAACCGTAGGTGACATAACCCTGGCCGAACTTGTCGAAGCGTGGCTTCTTGCTGACGAAGTTCACCGAGCCGCCCGGGTCGGCCGGGCCGAACAGTGTGGAGTTGGCCCCGCGTATCACCTCGACGCGCTCGTAGGCGAAAGGCTCCTCGCGCACGCCACGCATCGAGCCCAGGGTCAGGCCGTCCCGATAGGTTGTGGCCTGGAAGCCACGAATCTGGAAGTAATCGTTGCGGTCGTCCGTGCCGTAATAATCGGTAATGACCCCCGGCGTGTACTGCAGCAGCTCTTCGGTCGTGCTCACGCTGCGTTGCTGCATTTCCTTGTCGGTCACCACGGAAACCGAGGCGGGCGTGTTGAGAATGCTGGTGGCCACCTTGCCGCCGACCCAGAGTTCCTGGGCGACCACTGAGTGAGTGTCTTCGGTGCCGTCGACCCTGGCCTTGGCGTTAACCAGGATGGGCGCGAGGCGATAGTCGTCGAGTTCGCCCTCGGCCCTGGTTTGCGGCGTTAGCAGGTAAGCGTTCGGGCCTTGCTGCTGCACTTCCATGTCGCTGCCCTGCAACAACGAGGACAGGGCCTCGGGGGTATTGAGTGTGCCGCTCACGCCCCGAGTGTTGCGGTTCGTTACGCTTGAGGCATCGAAGGACAGGCTGATGCCGGCCTCGCGGGCAAAGCGATCCAGCGCCGGGGCCAGTGGTCCGGCGGGAATGTTCCACTGGTGAACCTGCTGGGTTTGGTCAACGCTCGTGGATTGCGCCAGGGACGGCAGCGCGTAGCTGCTGACGATGAAGCCAAGGGCCGCGCCGTGCAGGGCACGATTCAGTCGAGGGCGCTGTGGAACCGGGGACGAACTCATTTACTCGCTCCGTGAAAGGGGGATCGGCAGATCGGCCTGTATTTCAGCCTTTCTTACATGTCGAACGAGAATGAGAAATCACCTCATTTTTATTTGTGTAGGTGCGCAACCGACAAAAACACTTAGCTGGCGGCGCTCAATGTCACCCAATACTGGGTTCGATAATCGATCTGCAAGTGCAGTGACTGCGCAACCAAGGCCAGTACCTGATCGGTGTCGGCGAGCTGAAAGGTCCCGGAAACGCGCAGATCCGAGACCTCTTCGGCGCAGCGCAATACGCCGGGGCGATAGCGCGACAGGGCCTGGATAAAATCACCGAGGCGCATGTTGCGGGCGCTGATCACGCCGTCGCTCCAACTCCAGAGATCCAGCCCGTCATCCTTGAGTTCGCGAACGCCCTTTGAGGTGAACAGCCGCTGGTTGGCGGCCAGGACGGTGTCGTTGACCGGGCTTTGACTGGACCCGGGAAATACCGTGACTGCACCGGCCTGCACCGCGAGGACGGTCCCGTCGTCACGCTCGCGCACCAGGAACCGGGCATTGAGGGTGCGTATGAATCCGTCGCGTGTCTGGAGCCAGAAAGGACGCGGATGCGCCGAACCTGCATCGGCACCGGTGTTCACGATGATTTCGCCGCGCCGCAGCACGACCAGGCGTCGTTCTGCGTTGAAATAGCTGTCGACGGCACTGTCGCTGTTGAGCTGGACAAGGCTGCCGTCATCGAGCCGTACGCGTTTGCGCTCGCCGGTCTTGCTGTGCTGCTGGGCAAGCAGGGCCGGCAGCGGTGTGTAGTCCCGGGCCAGCCAGGTCGCTGCACCCAAGGAGGCCAACGCACCCAGCAGCTTCAGGCTTTGCCGCCGATGCATGCCCGAGCGGGTACCTTTGAGGGTTTGCCGAACCAGATCAGGGGGAATGCCCGCGAAATCATCGCCAAGGGCTTCTACACGCTGCCACGCGAACAAATGTTCCGGGCGCTCCCGTAGCCAGTGTTCGAAAGTGCTCCGCGTTTGCTCATCGGCTGGGTTGAAGCGCAGGCGCACCAGCCAGTGGATCGCCTGGTCGACCACCGCTGGGTCCAGCGCTTGCGCGTCACTGTTCGGCATAACGCAAGCGATAGCAGTGTTGCAGGGCTTTGGCCAGGTCGCGTTCAATCGTGGAGCGGGACACACCGAGTTTTTCGGCGATCTGCTGGCAGGTCAGGCCGTCGAGCTGGGCCAGTAGAAAAGCCTCGCGAACCCTGGGCTTGAGCAGGTCCAGCAAGCGGTCGATCCGCTCGAGGCTGTCCAGAATCAGCAGTCGCTCTTCTTCAGAAGGGACGTCCTGGGAAGGCAGCAGCGCGAGGCTTTCGAGGTAGGCGCGTTCCAGCTCGCGACGACGATACCGATCGATCATCAGCCCACGCGCGATACTGCTCAGGTAGGCACGAGGTTCGCGCAAGGGGTTTGATTGACGGGATTTGAGCAGGCGCACAAACGTGTCCTGCGCCAAGTCTGCGGCGCTTTCGCGACAGCCGATGCGCCGGCTCAGCCAGCCGTGCAACCAGGAATGGTGGCTGCGATAGAGCTGCGCGAGATCGGCATTGCCCAGTGTGTCGTTGCTGCGCATCAGCATACCGGAGACTACATAATTGATAATGAATCGCATTATATTCAGGCCGCAGAGGCCAGGGCAACTTTGTCGGACCTGAGGCTCGCTTTGGTATTTGCCTTGATAGGAATAGGCAAGGCTGCAAGGCGAACCGGCATAGGTGGCCCCGGATACCAATGGCTACCATGGCACACACCTACCGATGGGAGTTCGTCATGCACCGGATAAAAACCCTGTTCATCACCGGCGTCAGCAGTGGCTTCGGCCACGCCCTCGCCCAGCAAGCATTGGCGGTCGGCCACCGGGTCATCGGCACCGTGCGCAGCGAGGCGGACTTACAGGCCTTCGAGCAACTGTCTGCCGACCGTGCCCATGGCCTCCTCCTCGATGTCACCGACTTCGCCCGGATCGACAGCGCGGTCGCCGCCACAGAAGCCGCTCACGGCCCGGTCGATGTGTTGGTCAACAATGCCGGCTATGGGCATGAGGGCATCGTCGAAGAATCGCCCTTGGAGGAAATGCGTCGCCAGTTCGACGTCAACGTGTTCGGCGCGGTGGCGATGATCAAGGCATTCCTGCCTTATTTTCGCCAGCGCCGTGCCGGGCATATCCTCAATATCACATCCATGGGCGGCACGATCACGATGCCGGGTATCGCCTATTACTGCGGCAGCAAGTTCGCCCTCGAAGGCATTTCCGATACGCTGAGCAAAGAGCTGCAACCGTTCAATATCTTCGTAACGGCCGTCGCGCCTGGCTCGTTTCGCACCGATTGGGCAGGTCGTTCGATGCGGCGTACCCAGCGCAGCATCGACGATTATGACGCGCTTTTCGACCCGATCCGCACGGCTCGCGAAGCCAGAAGCGGCAAGCAACCGGGCGATCCGCAGAAGGCGGCCCAGGCCATGTTGCAGGTGATTGCCAGCCCGACGCCGCCGGTTCATCTGTTATTAGGCAGCGATGCGCTGGGTCTGGTGCGTGACAAGCTGAAGCGTGCCGCCAACGAGATCGATCAATGGGAAGCGCTGACCCGTTCGACCGACGGCTGAATAGTAGGCGAGGGGAGAGACCGATGACACAGGCCGACGCACACACCGCGCGCATGGTGCAGTTGATGGAACAGCTGGCGCCGGTCGAGGGCTACATCCTCAGCGCATTGGATGACATCCGGTTCTTGCGCTCCAACCGACCGCTGAGCCGAACGCCGGTGTTGTACGACCCCGGCATCGTCATCCTGTGCCAGGGACGCAAGCGCGGTTACCTGGGGGATGAGGTTTACGTTTACGACGCCCGGCATTATCTGGTGGTCTCTGTGCCCGTGCCTTTCACCATGGAGACCGATGCCAGCGAGGCCGAGCCCATGCTGGCGGTCTACATGCGTCTCGACTTCCAACTGGCCAGTGAATTGATGTTGCAAGTGGATGAAACCCTGGGGCCGATCGATGCCCCACCCAAGGGAATGTACGCCTCGCCCATGGATGATCGGCTCGGCGACTCGACGCTGCGGTTTCTCGAAGTCATGAGCCGTCCGGGTGAAGCGCAGATCCTCGGGCCGGCGCTGGTGCGGGAGATCTATTACCGCATCCTCACCGGCGAACAGGGCGGCTCGATGCGCGCGGCGCTGAGGCGCCAGGGGCACTTCGGCCAGATCACTCGGGCGATCCGCAAGATCCACAGCGGTTACCCGGAGCGCCTGGATGTCGAAGCGCTCGCTCGCGAAGCCAACATGAGCGTGCCCAACTTTCACCTGCACTTTCGCAACGTGACGGACTCGTCCCCCATGCAATACCTGAAGTCGACGCGCCTGCATCAGGCGCGGCTGTTGATGCTACGCAACGCCATGAGCGCCTCGACGGCGGCGTTCACGGTCGGCTACGAAAGCGCCTCGCAATTCAGCCGAGAGTTCAAGCGCCTCTTTGGCCGCACACCCCAGGCCGAGGTCGAGTGGATGAAGGCGACGTATGCGTTGCCCGCGCCTTCATCGGCGTCGGATTATGTTTCGTCGCATTGATTGCCGGGCTGGCATCAACGCGCTTACGACTACAGCAACTGCCCACCCGAAATATCAAAAGTCGTCCCATTAGCCCAGGCCATGTCATCGGACAGGATCGCGGCGACCGCACCGCCGATATCGTCCGGCAGACCGACGCGGCCCAGGGCGATGCCTTGTGCCACATAGGCGTTCACGTCCTGGTTGTCGCGCACCACGCCGCCGCCGAAATCGGTGGCGATGGCGCCGGGGGCGATCGCGTTCACGCGGATCTGGCGCGAGCCCAGCTCGATGGCCATGTAGCGGGTCAGCACTTCGAGCGCCGCCTTCACCGCCGCATAAAGGCTGTAGCCCGGCAATGTGAAGCGCACGAAGCCGGACGAAACGTTGAGAATGCGACCGCCGTCCTGCATGAGCGGCAGCAGTTTCTGGGTCAGGAAGACCGGACCGCGAAGGTGGGTGGCGACCAGTGAGCTGAACTGCTCTTCGGTGGCGTCGACGAAGTTTGCAAAGAGCCCGTTACCGGCGTTGTTGACCAGGAAGTCGAAGCGCTCGCGGCCGAAGTCGGTTTTCAGCGTGTCAGTCAGTGCGTTTGTGAAAGCCTGATAGCTGGCGGTGTCGGTGATGTCGAGGGACAGCATCGCGGCCTTACCGCCCAGCGCCTCGATCTCCTGTTTCAGTGCCTGGGCTTCGGCGGCGCCGCTGCGATAGGTGCCGATGATGTGGACGCCGCGCTTGGCGAGGTGAAGCGCCATGTTGCGGCCAAGGCCACGGCTGGCGCCGGTGATAAGTGCGATCGGGTGGGTCATGGGTCATCTCTGCTCGGTTGGGTGCGCCTCTTTGGCGCGATCTTGACCAAGCCAAGATAGGCAGTGACCGCTTTGTAACTCACGCCGGATAAGCTCAATTTAATGCCTGATTGTCTCAAGCGCCTTGTGCCCTGGACGGGCGCGGGCATAATCGGCCCTATGAACAGAGACCTTGCCCCGCATCTTGATATCGCCCTGCGCCATGCGCCGCCGGGTTTGACCGCCACACCGATTCCGCGTGTGGATCTATGCGTCGGCCAAGGCTCTACAGACCAGGCGCCCTGCCTGTACCGCTCGATGATCTGCTTCATCCTGCAAGGCTCCAAACGTGTCGCGATCAACGACAGCCTGCTGAGCTACGACAGTCAGCACTACCTCATCAGCGCCCTGGACTTACCCTTGACCGGGCAGATTCTCGATGCCGAAGACGGGCAACCCTACGTCGCCGTATCGCTGGTGTTGGACCCGGCCACCCTGGCGGAACTGGCCGCGATGATGCCGCCGATTCGCGAGCGCGAACAGAAGGGCATCGGCATCACCATCAACCCGATGAGCGCACCACTGCGCGACACGTTGCTGCGCTTACTGTCGCTGCTCGACACACCCGCCGACATCCCGGTTCTCGGCCCCATGGTCGAACGGGAATTGCTCTATCGTCTCTTGCAGGGGCCCCAAGGTCGTCTTCTGCGCCAGATAGCCCAACCCGATGGCGCACTGGGCAGGATTCGCCGGGCCGTCGCCTGGATCAGGGACAACTCCACCACCCGTCTTCGCATCGAAGCCTTGTGCGATGCCGCAGGAATGAGCAGGGCGAGCCTGCATCGGCATTTCCTGTCGCTGACCGGCCTCAGTCCCATCCAGTATCAGAAACAGCTCAGGTTGCAGGAAGCCCGTCAGCTTTTGTTGGCTGGGAAATATCGGGCGTCTGACGTGGCTTACGCTGTCGGTTATGAAAGCGCGTCGCAGTTTAGCCGTGAGTATGTTCGGCAGTTTGGGGCTTCGCCTGCGCGGGATGTGCGAGAGGTGCGGCGGGGGATGGGGACTTTATCAAACTGAGTTTCTTCATCTGCTCTAATTATTACTTGCTGACCCTCTGTCCTGACCCTTATCGAGTCGTGTGAGTTTTATTCGCAGCGCCGGGAGTTTTTATCGATTGCACAAGCAGATGGGGATTCCTAGGCTTCAGCGATCCGATCAGCCTTTAGGCGAACATAACAAGAGAGGGTCTCGATGAAAATTTCAGACAAAAAAGTCGCTGTGGTGACGGGTGGCGCGATGGGCATTGGTGCCGAGGCTGCGTTTTCACTGGCCAGAGACGGTCATCATGTGGTGATTTGCGACATCAACGCCGAAGAGGCGGAGCGCTTTGCCCGGCATCTCAGGGAGGAGGGATTCAGCGCCGATGCTTGTCAGGTGGATGTGGGCGCACCCAGTTCCGTCGCTGATGCGTTCGCCTGGATCGAGAAAACGTTCGGGCGTTGCGACGTGCTGGTCAACTCGGCCGGCATCGCGAAGACCATGGCGTTCATCGATTTCGATCTTGAAGTCTTCAACAAGACCATGCTCATCAACGTCACCGGCACCTTTTTGTGCTGTCAGCTAGCCGCGCGGCTCATGCGTAAACATGAGTTCGGCAGGATCATCAACATCGCTTCCGTGGCCGGCATGCGTGCGGTCGGCAAAGGCCGAACGGCCTATGGCACCTCCAAAGGCGCGGTGATTGCCTTGACCCGGCAGATGGCCGTCGAGCTGAGCGAATATGGCATTACCGCGAATGCGATTGCTCCGGGGCCGGTGGATACGCCGATGACCAAGGAGCTGCACAGCGATGCGTTCCGTCAGGCATACAGCAATGCCATTCCTGCGAAGCGCTATGGCACAACACAAGAGATCGCCGGTGCGGTCAGTTACCTGGCGTCCGATGTGTCCGCCTACGTCAATGGCATCGTCCTGCCGGTGGACGGTGGCTTCCTCGCGTGGGGCGCAGGCGACCTCTGATCGGCGCCTTCACCGGGGCGCCTTCGGACGCCCTCAGCTATCGGCCATCTCGGCTCTGATCCACTTCTCGAGATCGGCCGTGTCGGGCCGCAATCGGGCGCTGGGCGACACCCACAAGACCAACTTGGCCGGCCCTTGGACAAAGCCGAAAGGGGCCACCAGCGCTCCACTTTCCAGCTCCGCCTGAACCAACATGCGGGGGACGCACGCGAATCCCAAGCCGAGTTTGGCCGCCTGTATCAGCAAGTAGAAATGCTCGAAAAATTCCATTTCAGGCAGGTCTACGCTCGCTTGTTGTATCGACGCGTACCACTCGGCCCAGGCTTGTGGCCGGGTCTTGGTGGTCAATAACCTCTGTTTGCTCAAGTCACCCACTTCGCGCACGCCCGATGCCGCCAGGTAATCAGGCGAGCAAATGGCGCCTATCCATTCGTTGGTCAGCGCAATCGGCTCGATGCCGGGCGGCGGCTCGATGCTGTCCAGGCGTATCGCCACGCTGACGCCTTCATGCGCGAAGTCGATCGGGCCATGCCCCGTCTTCAAGCCCAGCTCCATGGTGGGAAAGTTACTGTGCAACTTGGCCAGTCGTGGGAGCAGCCAGTGCATCATGATCGAGGCCGAGCACGAGAGCTCCAGGGGGCGAGGACGTATTTCGTCGATGCTTTCCTGAATCAGGGTGAACGCACGGTTCAACCCTGCCGCCAGCCGGGCCCCCTCCGGCGTGAGTTTGGTGCCGTGGGCATTGCGGGTCAGCAAGACGACGCCGAGCAAATCTTCCAGGCTGCGAATGTGTCGGCTGATGGCGCCATGGGTGACGGCGAGTGCATCCGCTGCCTCACTGAATGTCCCTTTGCGTGCGGTCATTTCAAACGCTCTGAGGGCGTTCAGCGAAGGCCTTGGCGGCGATGACATCTTCGGTACCTCACTCAAAGGCTGCGGACTTTTCTTCAGAAAGTGATTTTCTTCGAAATCGTGAGTGTGAGTTTTACTCACGCTCGGCGGAAATCATATCGATTGGATCAAAGCAGGGTCAATGTATATTCGAACTGAAATGGCTTGCGCCAAATAGGGCGGGCTTCACAACAATAACGAGCATCGAGGCAACTATCATGGTCGATCAAAAGACCGGGCGAGAGGAGTTTTTTGCCCGCTTCTTTGTAGAGAGCAGCTACCCGATCGAACGGGTCAGTGAGGTCATCGCCGGCGAACAGTCGAGCGGAACGTTCATCTCTCTGCCTGGCGAATCAGCGGAGCTCAAAGCGCGATCTCGGGCTCGGATCGTTTCCATCGATCCCCTGCCGTCTGTCACCGGTGCTTCTTTACCCAGCGCTTATCTGGATCGGCACAATCGCTCCGATACCTACTACCGCGGCGAAGTGACTATCGCCTTTCCCACCGCGAACATCGGCACCAATATTCCCGCGTTGTTGACCACCATTGCCGGTAACCTTTTCGAAATCGGCGAAGTCAGTGGCCTCAGGGTTCTCGATCTGGATCTCCCGGAGGGATTTGCGGCAGGGTTCCAGGGGCCTCAGTTCGGTATCGAAGGCACCAGGACCCTGTGCGGTATCCATGATCGTCCGATCATCGGCACTATCATCAAGCCCAGTATCGGCCTGACGCCGGAGCAGACTGCATCCATTGTCGATGAGCTTTGCGCAGGCGGCATCGAGTTTCTCAAGGACGATGAGCTGCTGATCGATCCGACCTACGCCTCGTTCGACGCGCGCCTGAAGGCGGTCATGCCGGTGCTGCATAAGCATGCCGATCGACTCGGGCGCATGCCGATGTACGCAATCAATATCTCGGGCAGCGTCGACGACATGTTGCGTCGTCAGGATGCGGTGCTGGAGGCCGGTGGAACCTGCGTGATGCTTTGCCTCAACTGGGTGGGGCATTCGGCGGTCGAGCATATTCGCAAGCATGCCCGGTTGCCGATTCATGGGCATCGAAATGGTTGGGGCGCACTCACCCGGTTTCCTCAATTGGGTTTCTCGTTCGAGGCTTATCAGAAAGTCTGGCGGCTGGCCGGTATCGACCACCTCCACGTCAACGGCATCCAGAGCAAATTCTGGGAGCCGGACGACTCGGTGATCTCATCGGCCTTGAGTTGTCTGGCGCCGTTCGCCGGCCTGCGGCCTGTACTGCCGGTGTTTTCTTCCGGGCAGTGGGCGGCGCAGGCGCCGGTACTGTTCGACAAGCTGAAGTCTGTCGATCTCATGCACTTGGCCGGGGGCGGGATTATTGGTCATCCGCTGGGCATCGAAGCGGGCGTGCAAAGCATGCGCGAAGGCTGGGAAGCCGCTGTCCAGCATGTGCCGCTGCACCACTATGCAGAAGGCAAGCCCGCCCTGACCGCCGCGTTGCAAAAGTTTGGGGGCGTATAACTCATGTCCACTCAGATGCCCAAGCTTCATCTCGTGTTCTACGGCGATGACTTCACCGGTTCGACAGACGCCCTGGAGGTGCTTACCGCTGCCGGGCTCAAGTGCGCCCTATTCCTGACGCCACCGTCGCCGCAGTTGCTGGCCGAACTGGGCGGCTTCGATGCCATCGGCATCGCCGGCGATAGCCGCGCGTTATCCAATGCAGAAATGGATGAGGTGTTGCCCGGCATCTTCCAGGCAATCAAGCACCTGTCGCCATCGGTCGTGCACTACAAAGTCTGTTCCACATTCGACAGCGCCCCAAGCGTGGGCAGCATCGGCCACGTTATCGGCCTGGCCTCATGCATTTTCGAGGGCAACGCTATTCCGATCGTCGCCGGCAACCCGGCGCTGGGTCGTTACTGTGTGTTCGGCAACCTGTATGCACTGTCCAGAACGGATAACAAGGTTCACCGGATCGACCGTCATCCGGTCATGCGTGCCCACCCGATCACGCCGATGCACGAAGCTGACCTGGGCATTCACATCGGGCAGCAGAAGCCACTGTCCATCGCCAAGATCGATATCCGCCAGTTGGAAGAAACACCTGACCTGACGCGCTTGGTCAGTGAAGTATCTGCCCGTCACGATGCTGTGTTGTTCGACGGCACGACCGAGGCGCACATGACCATGGCCGGCCGTGTGCTGACCGAGTTGTCTGGCAGCGGAGCACCCATTTTCGTGGTGGGTTCATCAGGTGTTGAATATGGCCTTACGCAGCACTGGCGCTCTGTCGGTTTGATCGATTCCGGCCAATCGCGACTGGCACCGTTGCAACCAGCCGAGCAGGTGCTGGTGATCTCTGGCAGCGCATCACCTTTGAGCCGGACGCAGATCGACACTGCCGTTGAACATGGCTTTGTCGAGCTGGCGGTCGATGCTGCGGCGTTGATGACCGATTCCCATGGCAGCAAGACGCTACGCGATCTGGTAACGGTGGCGATCTCGCATCTGGAAGAAGGGCGCTCGGTGCTTATCCACACTGCCAAGGGCCCGGACGATGCCCGGATCGAACAGATGATCGAAGTCATGCTCGCCCAGGGCCTGCACCGCGACGAAGCGAGAATCCGAGGCGGCAAGCAGTTGGCCGTCGAGCTGGGCCATGTCGTGCTGGAGATTCTTGAAACCTATCCGCTCAAAAGACTGGTCGTTTCAGGCGGCGATACGTCCAGCCAGATCACCAAAATCCTCGCCCCCGATGCGCTGGTCATCAAGGCCGATATCTCGTCCGGCGCACCGCTGTGTCAGTTGCACTCACACAAACCCTACCTGGCCAATCTGGAAGTTGCCCTTAAAGGCGGGCAGATGGGCGACCGAGACTATTTCGTCAAAGCCTTGAGAGGTCATTAACGCCCCTCGCAACGCCCCTGATCGACAAAGCAAGACACTTGCATATCTACAATAACAACAGGTGAACTCATGCAAACTTCTCTATCGAGCTCCATCGAAACAGATCATGAACACGTGGATGACGACCAGAAAAAGTCCATGAAGAACGTGGTCGCCGGAAGCCTTTTCGGTACTGCCTTGGAAACTTATGACCTGTATCTCTACGGCACTTCGGCGGCGCTGATCTTTGCCCCGTTATTCTTCCCTGGCACCGATGACACGGTGTCACGCCTCGCGTCACTGGCCTCCTTCGCCATTTCGTTTATCGCCCGGCCCCTGGGTTCGCTGGTGCTGGGGCATTTCGGGGATCGGATCGGCCGTAAGAAGCTGCTCTACCTCACGCTGATCATCATGGGCCTGAGCACGGTCGGCATCGGTCTGCTACCGACCTATGCCAGCATCGGTCTATGGGCGCCCATCCTGTTGTGCGTGTTGCGCTTCATCCAGGGCTTCGCTTTCGCCGGAGAGTACAGCGGTGCGGTGCTCATGCTGCTTGAGCATGCCCCAAGGCGCAAACGGGGATTTTATGCCGCCATTAACAACATTGGCCCGGTGTTCGGTTTCATTGCGTCTGCTGGGTTACTGCTGATTGTCAGCAGCCTGTTGTCCAAGGAAGACTTCTATTCGTGGGGATGGCGCATTCCATTTATCGCCAGCCTGGCATTGTTGGTGGTGGGCCTGTTCGTGCGCTCGAAAGTGGCCGAGTCGCCGGTGTTCGAGAAAACCGCCAAAAAGCGCGCGGCAACCTCGCAGCCATCCCAGTCGCCGGCCATGCGCTTGTTCACCCGCTACCCCAAACAGTTGTTGCTGGTTGCCGGTGCGAATATCTGCCACTTCTCCACGTTCTATCTGTTTACCGTTTTTGCGTTGAGTTATGGCCAGCGGGAGCTCGGCCTGTCGAATGCCTTCGTCCTCTCAGTCGCGATGGTAGCCATCTGTACGCACCTGATGGTGGTGCCATTCTCCGGCGCGCTGGCTGACCGGATCGGCCGACGCACCACCATGTTGATCGGCTTTGCAGTGACTGCGCTCGCTGCGTTCCCGTTCTGGCATCTGTTCTCCACTGGCGAGTTTCTGCCCATGGTCGCGGGCTCATGTCTGTTCATGGCAGGGTATGGCTTGGTGTACGGCGCCGTGCCGTCCTTCACGGGTGAGGCGTTCGGGCCCAGCGCCCGGTTCACCGGGTTTGCCATGGCCACCAATGTGGGGGGAATTATCGGGGGCGGCACCGCGCCAATCGTGGGGGCTTTCCTGCTCAGCCACTACGGCACGCCTTACGCCATCTCCTTGCTCACCATCGCCCTCGCTACGTTTTCGGCCCTATGCGTCTACTTCTCGGCTGAGACCAGGGACATCGACATCGTGGATGAATGACGGCGGCACCGCGACGCCTTGCTGTGCACCTCACCTGAGGGGTTTGCAGGGCGTTACATCGAGCTGATTCGAGCCTCAGAGAGGGATGTGGGTTGTCGACAAGACCTGGCGCAACCCCATGAACGAGCGAATCTGGCGAACCCCGGGCAGGTAAAGCAATTGCTCCGCGTGGAGCCGGTTGAAACTGTTGCTGTCCTTGGTTCGTATCAACATGAAGTAATCGAATTCCCCCGTCACCACATGGCATTCCATGCAGCCGGATACCTTTTGCGCCGCGGCTTCGAAGGCGGCGAAGGATTCCGGCGTCGAGCGGTCCAGCACCACGCCGATCAACACGACCATCCCCGCGTCGAGCGCTTGGCTGTCCAGCAACGCGACGATGCCCTTGATCAGGCCTTCCTGCTTGAGGCGTTCGACTCGTCGCAGGCAGGCCGGCGCGCTCAGTTTTACCTTCTCGGCGAGCGCCACATTGGAGATCGAGGCGTCTCGCTGCAGGGTCTTGAGAATGGCGCGGTCGGTCCGGTCCAGCGGGTGCGGCTCTGCACCTGGGGTGCCGGGTTTCTTGTGGTTGTTTGTTGCGTTCATGTCGATTTCTGCACAATAAAAATAGGTTTAAGGCGTAAGCCAATAATTTATGTTTCTTTAACTGGTTAAAACTTGCAACACATATTTTTCGCTTTGTTCTTACTATTGAACTCATCGAAGCCCCTCTGAAAGAGCCTGGAACGCAGCCTTTTTTGCCTTTCGGTCTGGCGCTTGGATATCCAATACACAAGGAGCAGAGTCATGAACCTGAATCGCTTTAAACGTTATCCGTTGACCTTCGGCCCTTCTCCCATCACGCCGTTGAAACGCCTTAGCGAACACCTGGGCGGCAAGGTCGAGTTGTATGCCAAGCGTGAAGATTGCAACAGTGGCCTGGCTTTCGGTGGCAACAAGACCCGCAAGCTCGAATACCTGATTCCTGAGGCACTCGAACAGGGCTGCGACACCCTGGTGTCCATCGGCGGAATCCAGTCGAACCAGACCCGGCAGGTCGCCGCCGTGGCTGCCCACCTCGGCATGAAGTGTGTGCTGGTCCAGGAAAACTGGGTGAACTACTCCGACGCCGTGTATGACCGGGTCGGCAATATCGAGATGTCCCGCATCATGGGGGCGGACGTCCGACTGGACGCTGCTGGGTTCGACATCGGTATCCGGCCCAGCTGGGAGAAGGCCATGAACGACGTGGTGGAGCAGGGTGGCAAGCCGTTCCCGATCCCGGCGGGTTGCTCCGAGCATCCCTACGGCGGGCTCGGGTTTGTCGGCTTTGCCGAGGAAGTGCGCGAGCAGGAAAAACAACTGGGGTTCAAGTTCGACTACATCGTGGTCTGCTCCGTGACCGGCAGTACCCAGGCCGGCATGGTCGTCGGTTTCGCCGCGGACGGCCGTTCGAAGAACGTCATCGGCATCGATGCCTCGGCCAAGCCCGAGCAAACCAAGGCGCAGATCCTGCGTATCGCCCGGCATACCGCCGAGCTGGTGGACCTGGGACGTGAGATCACCGAAGACGACGTGGTGCTCGATACACGTTTCGCTTACCCGGAATATGGTTTGCCCAACGAAGGCACGCTGGAAGCCATTCGCCTGTGCGGCCGCCTTGAAGGTGTGTTGACCGACCCTGTGTATGAGGGCAAATCCATGCACGGGATGATCGAAATGGTCCGCCGTGGTGAGTTCCCCGAAGGCTCGAAAGTGCTTTACGCACACCTGGGCGGGGTACCTGCGCTGAACGCCTACAGCTTCCTGTTCCGCAATGGCTGATTCACGCCAATAGCTGTAGGCGCGAGCTTGCTCACGAAGCGGTGGGGCAGTCGGCATCAATATTGGATGTCATGGCCTCATCGTCGGATCGCCGACCGGAGCAAGCGGCTCTTACCAAACCGCCGGGAGTACTGCCATGCATGCGATATCGCAATCTGCAGTCTGGATCAAGGAACCTTCGGCGGATGCCGGAGTGATCATCGTCACCAGCGCCGCGTTGCCCAAATACATGATCGACCAACTGCACGTGGCGATAGATGACTGGGACCAAGTGGCTTACCTGGCCGTCAAGCAATCCGAGGCGTTGATGGTCGACTGGTTGCGAGTCGGGTCTGGCCCGGAGCAATTTGCCGGGGGCGACGCGTGTCATGCCAGCCAACTGTTGCGCTGCGTCTCCCACGAAAGTTTTTTACTGGACGTTGAAGTCGGCAGCGTTCCCGGTTTGACCTGGCTGGGTTCCGTTCGCGGTCACCCGTTGCGCGTCGTCGAACTGGGAGCGATAGCCACATCCACCGCGGCGATGGATCAGCAGGTAGAACAAGTGCTTTCGGCGACCCGCCGTCTGGCGAAAAGCGTGCTGCAGGCGCGCGGCGTCATTTAGCCGGTGTCCGCGCCAATGTGCCTGTTGAATCAACCGCCCCCAAACAACAAAGGCAACGCCAATGAGCCAAGCGGCCTACTGTCGTACGAACGCCCCGAAGTGGATGCGCGCGCCTTCGAATTGCACACGTATCGTGGTCATCGCGTGCGGGCTTGATAGCGATCACATTGACTTGATCCATCAAGGTTTCAGCTGCTTTGACAACGTTGCACTGATCCATGTCGATGCTGCGCACACGGGGCCTGGCCAGCTCGCTGAAGTGCGAGGGGTCAAGGGTGATTACTGTTTTGTCGTGCTTGGTGAAGTGGATGAGGGTTTATTGCACGACCTGTCCATTGGTCAGCCCCGCATCTACCCGATTGCTCCAGACGGGGCGGCCGAACGCTCGGTCATTGCGGCGGTAGAGCAGGTGAAACACCTCGCCCGGGTAAACCGTCCGCACCCCCTTGAAGCGTTATCCGAGACCTGCCGGAGTGACTCATGAGCTCGTTCGATATCCAGGCCCAATTGCCGGGCCAGACAGCTGAAGATCCACAGGAAATGGCCGAATGGCGAGAGGCATTGTTGTCCGTCATTGCCCACGGCGGCACGGCCCGGGCCAAGCAGATCCTCGACATGCTGGTGGCCGAGGCCGGCACGTGCAAGATCGGTTGGCGGCCCCGCCATGGCACGCCCTATATCAATACCATCAGTGTCGAGCAGCAGCCGGTGTTTCCGGGCGACCTGGCGCTGGAAGAGCGGCTGGCTTCGATCATGCGCTGGAACGCGCTGGTCATGGTCGCCAGGGCCAACCAGGCCTACGGGGAACTGGGTGGCCACATCGCCAGTTACGCCAGCGCCGCCGATTTGTTTGAAGTGGGCTTCAACCATTTTTTCAAAGCGCGCACCGACACTCACGGCGGTGATCTGGTGTTCTACCAACCGCACTCGGCACCGGGCGTTTATGCGCGAGCCTTTCTGGAAGGGCGCCTCAAGGAACAGGATCTGCACCATTATCGGCAAGAGATCAGCGCACGTGCCAATGGCGCTCGGGGTTTGTCGAGTTACCCGCACCCGTGGTTAATGCCGGACTTCTGGCAGTTTCCGACCGGCTCGATGGGCATCGGTCCGATCAGCTCGATCTACCAGGCGCGTTTCATGCGTTACCTGGAGCACCGTGGCCTGCAAGATACCTCGGGGCGAACCGTCTGGGGGGTGTTTGGCGACGGTGAAATGGATGAGCCGGAAAGCATGTCGGCACTGACCCTGGCGGCGCGTGAAGGGTTGGATAATCTGGTGTGGGTGGTCAACTGCAACCTGCAGCGCCTGGACGGTCCGGTGCGGGGCAACGGGCGCATCATCGATGAGCTGGAGGCGTTGTTCGGCGGGGCCGGCTGGAATGTCATCAAGCTGGTCTGGGGCTCCGACTGGGATGGGTTGTTTGCCCGGGATAGGGACGGCGCGCTGGTCCGGGCATTGTCGGCCACGGTCGATGGCCAGTTCCAGACGTTCGCGGCCAAGGATGGGCGCTTCAACCGCGAGCATTTCTTCGGCCAGGACGAAGCCCTGGCGCACTTGGCCCAGGGCCTGAGCGACGAGCAGATCGACCGCCTCAAGCGCGGTGGTCATGACCTGGTGAAAATCTTTGCCGCGTATCAAAGCGCAATGACCGAGGGCAAAAAGCCTACGGTCATCCTGGCCCAGACCAAGAAGGGCTTCGGCATGGGCGACGCCGGACAGGGCAAGATGACCGTGCACCAGCAGAAGAAACTCGACAGTGAGGCGTTGCTCGCATTCCGCAACCGTTTCAACCTGCCGTTGACCGATGAACAGGCCATCTCGCTGAGCTTCTTCAAGCCGGACACCGACAGCGCTGAAATGCGCTACCTGCATGAACGTCGCCGGGCGTTGGGTGGGTACATGCCGTCGCGGCTCACCACTTCGGCATCGTTGGTTGTGCCTGAGGTCAACAGCTACGCCGGGTTTGCCATCACCGCCGAAGGCAAGGAGATGTCCACCACCATGGCCTTCGTGCGCATGCTCAGCGGTTTGCTGCGGGACAAGCAACTGGGGCCGCGCATCGTGCCGATCGTGGCGGATGAGGCGCGTACCTTCGGCATGGCCAGCCTGTTCAAGCAGATCGGCATCTACTCCAGCGTCGGCCAGCATTATGAGCCGGAAGACATTGGTTCGATCCTGAGTTATCGAGAAGCCCTGGACGGGCAGATTCTCGAAGAAGGCATCAGCGAGGCCGGCGCCATCAGTTCCTGGGTGGCGGCCGCGACCAGCTATTCGGTGCATGGCCTGCCGATGTTGCCGTTCTACATCTATTACTCGATGTTCGGCTTCCAGCGCATCGGCGACTTGATCTGGGCCGCGGCGGATCAGCGCGCCCGCGGGTTCCTGCTCGGCGCCACGGCGGGGCGCACGACCCTGGGCGGCGAAGGTTTGCAACACCAGGACGGCAACAGCCATTTGATGGCGTCGATGGTGCCCAACTGCCGTGCCTACGACCCGGCGTTCGCCGGTGAGTTTGCGGTGATCCTGGACCATGGCATGCGCCAGATGCTGGAGCGTCAGGTCGACGAGTTTTACTACGTCACCCTGATGAACGAGAACTACCCGCAGCCCAATCTTCCCGAAGGGGTCGAGCAAGCGATTATCAAGGGCATGTACCTGTTCGCCCGGCAAGAAGTCGCAGACGCGCGCGGCCGCGTTCAGCTATTGGGCTCCGGCACGATCCTGCTTGAGGTGATCGCGGCGGCCGAGTTGTTGGCCAGCGACTGGAACATCGACAGCAACGTCTGGAGCGTCACCAGCTTCACCGAGCTGGCCCGGGATGCCCGGGAAGTGGAACGCTGGAACCGCCTGCATCCCGGACAAACCGCGCGGCGCAGCCATGTCCAGGAATCGCTCGACGACACAGCGCCGATCATTGCCTGCACCGATTACGTACGCGCCTTGCCTCAACTGATCGCCAGTTATCTCGATGCCCGTTACACCGTGCTCGGCACCGACGGCTTTGGTCGCAGTGATACCCGCAACCAGCTGCGCAGGTTCTTCGAAGTGGACCGCCATCAGATCGTCTTGAGCGCACTGACTGCGCTGGTGCATGAGGGACATCTGGACGCCAGTGTCTGTGCCGAGGCGATTGAGCGCTACGCCATTGACGTTGACGCAGTGGTCCCCTGGGACGCTTGAAACCGGCTTACTCCGGTGGGAGCGAGCTTGCTCGCGAAGGCGGTGGTTCAGTCACATGGATGTTGGGCTTGCTGGCCTCATCGCGAGCAGGCTTGCTCCCACAGGTTTTTTGTGTGTCGTGCAAATGTTGTGAACACCCGCAATCCCCTGTGGGAGCGAGCCTGCTCGCGAAGGCGGTGGTTCAGCTATATAGAGGTTGGACGTGTGTCCTGCTCTGGTGACGCCCCTCTATCTCAACTGCTCTCACCAACAGCCAGAATGGTCGCCACCAAGGCCTGCGCGCGAGGCACCAGCGTGTCCAGTTCCAGGTACTCACGATCGGTGTGGACCTTGCCACCCACCGGCCCGAGGCCACACAGGGTTGGAATGCCCAGGCTGGCGGTGAAGCCGGAGTCGGCGCAACCGCCGGTGAACTCGCCTTCGACGCTGAAACCTAGCGCCCGCGCTTTTTGTTGGTAGATGCGCAGCAGCCGTTCGCTGTGACGGGCTTCCATCGGCAGAAAGGTCGTCGCTTCCTTGAGGATGGCACGGGTGCCGATCAGTTCCTCTTCTGCGACGATGGCCAGGATTGCGGTAAGGATTTGATCCCAGTGCTTGAGTTCGATGAAGCGCACGTCCAGCCGGGCGCTGGCGCTGGGCGCGACGGTGTTGCTGGACGTGCCACCGGATATCAGGCCAACATTGGTGGTGATGCCTGCCGGGTAATCGGTCAAGGCATGAAGCTTGACGATCTTGCGTGCGAGGGCCTCGATGGCGCTGGCGCCGTCGGCATGGTTGACCCCGGCATGCGCCGCGCGGCCGCTGACTTCGATGATCAGCGTGGCACCGCCCTTACGTGCGCTGACCACGTTACCGCTGGCCCGGCCGGGTTCGGTATTGAGCACGGCGCGGGCGGCCCGGGCTGCGCTTTCGATATGGGTCCTGGCGCTGCCGGAGCCGATTTCTTCATCACCGGTGTACAGCACCTGCACCGGATAGGGTAACTGACCGGCGCGTTTGAGCGCCTTGAGGGTGAAGCAATTGAGCACCAGGCCGCCTTTCATGTCGGCGACGCCGGGGCCAAAGGCGAGGTTGCCATCGCAGCTATAGCCGCGCGTCGCGGCGGTGCCTTTGGGGAACACCGTGTCGCGATGGCCGAGCAGCAACACCGGCTTTCCACGTTCGCCTGGCACTTCGGCGAGCAGCACGTCGCCAAAACCCTCGACCGGCATGCGCTTGAGCAGGATGCCGTCGGCTTCCAATTCAGCCGCGAGCAGCGCGCCCACGGCGTCGACACCGGCCTTGTCATAGCTGTTGGAGTCGGTGTCGACGAGACGCTGCAGCAGCGCTTCCATGGCGGGGCGCTGGTCGGCAAGCCAATCCAGCGCCTGTTGTGGCGTGGCGCTCATTGTGCCTGCTCCCGTAACTGATGCTCCCGGGTCAGACGAGCCGCTTCGTTGCCCAGGTCCCAGAACAGTCCGGCCATGATTTGCAGGCTTTCCTTGACCACCGGCGCCAGCAAGTGCTCGTTCGGCGCATGTTGAGAGCAGGCCGGGTATGAGTGCGGCACCCACAGCGTTGGCAGGCCGAGCACATCCGCGAACACGTCGTTGGGCAGCGAGCCACCGAGGTTTGGCAGCAGCGCGGGTTTTTTCCCGGTGGTCTGTGCCAGGGAGCTGAGCGCCCAATCGACCCATGGGCTTTGCGGGTCCAGCCGAGTGGCGTGCATCACATCGATGCGGCTTTGCTTGACCTCGACATTGCTGAAACCATGAGCATCCAGGTGGGCGCGCACCGCCGGGATAAAGGTCCTGTAGTCGCTGTTCACCACGAAGCGGATATGGCAGTGGGCGTTGGCCTTGCCGGGGATCGCATGCACGGGGGCGTCCGGGTTGCCGGTCTTGAAGGCGATGACGTCGAGGGTGTTCCAGCCGAAGACCTTTTCGCTCAGCGAGAGCTGCGGATCCCCCCAGTTGGCGTCGATTTGCGGATCGCCTGGCCCGCCACCGACTTCAATATCGGCCAGTGCCTGGCGAACCGGCTCTGGCAGTGTCTTGGGCATCAGCCCCGCCACTTTCACCCGACCGTGTTCATCGACCATGCTTGCGATGGCGTTGGCCAGAATGATGCCAGGGTTGGCCAGCAACCCGCCCCAGTTGCCAGAGTGGTGAGCGCCTTCGCGCAGATTGACCACCAGCTCGAAGTTGAACACCCCACGTGAGCCCAGGAAAATCGTCGGTCGTGATGCCGCCAGGCGCGGGCCGTCCGAGGCGATGAAAATATCCGCCGCGAGTTCTTTGCTGTGTGCGGCACAGAACGCATTCAAGCCCGGCGAGCCTTCTTCCTCGCCCATCTCCAGCAGCAGTTTGACGTTGAAACCCAGCTTGCCGTTGCGCGCCTGGAGCGTTTGCTCCAGCGCGGTCAGGTTGATCAGGTGCTGGCCTTTGTTATCCGCCGTGCCGCGGCCGTACCAGCGATCGCCTTCAGCAATGACCTGCCATGGAGACAGGCCCTCACGCCATTGCGCTTCATAGCCGCGCACCACATCACCGTGGCCGTAGCTGAGTACGGTCGGCAGCTCTGGGTGCTCGATGCGGGTGGCGATCATGAAGGGGCCACGCTCCGCTACCGGGTTGTCATAGATCTCGACGCTGAAGCCCATCGCCTCGACATGTGGAGTTATGAAGTCCGTGAGGTAGCGATACAACTCGGGCTGGCTGTCCGCTGCCTGGCTTTCGGTGTGCAAGGCGACGCTGCGGGCGAGTAGATTGAAAAAGCTGCCGTTGTCGAATTGCGCTGTGGTGTTGCTGATGGCCAATGAACGACTCATGAGTGGACAAGCTCCAGTGTTTGGGCAGGCGTATCGTGAAGGTGGCAACGCACGTTGCCGCCGATAATGGAATCATTGGCCGGGTAGGCCGTTTTGCACGGTGCGAAGCAGCTCGGGCAGCGCGGGTGAAAAGCGCAACCGGACGGCGGTGACATCGGATTGGGAAAGGTGCCGTGCAGGCCGATTTCAGGAATGCCCAGGCGCGGATCGGGCGTGAGCACCGAATCCAGCAAGGCGCGGGTATAAGGGTGGCCGGGCTCGGCAAACAGCGACTCGCGCGTCCGTTCTTCGACGATGCGCCCCAGGTACATCACCGCGACCCGGTCGGCGAGGTGTTCGATGACCGCCAGGTTGTGGCTGATCAGCAGATAGGTCAGGCCGAATTCGTGCTTGAGGTCTTGCAGCAGGTTGAGGATCTGCGCCTGCACCGACACATCCAGTGCGGAGGTGGGCTCGTCGCAGATCAACACATCGGGGCGCATGATCAGCGCGCGTGCGATCGCGACGCGCTGGCGTTGTCCGCCGGACAGCTGACTGGGGTAACTGTCGATCACGCGTTTGGGCAGACCGACTACATCGAGCATCGCTTCGGTTTTCTTGCGCCGCTCGGCGGTGCTGCCGATGCCGTGCACGATCAGCGGCAAGGTCACGATTTCGCGCAGGGTCTTGCGTGGGTTCAGCGAGGAATACGGGTCCTGGAAGATCGGCTGGATGTGCCGGGACATTTCTTTGCGGTCAGTCGCCGCCAGGTGTTTGCCATTGACCAGCACATCGCCGCTGGTCGGCGGCAACAGTCCAAGCAGCAGTTTTGCCAGGGTACTTTTCCCGCAGCCGGACTCACCGACCAGACCGAGGGTCTCGCCACGCATCAGCCGCAGGGAAACCCCATCGACGGCCTTCAGGGTGGCGGCGGGTTTGAAAAAGCCCTGGTTGATCCGAAACTCGCGACGGATGTCACACAGCTCCAGTGCGATGTCTTTTTTCATGACCGTGCCCTCTCTCGAAGGCGAATCGGCTCTGGGGCCGGTGTGGCGAACAGGCAGCGGGCCATGTGGCCGTCCTGTTCGACTTCGGGGATGTCTTGCGCACAAGCCGCTATCGCCTGGGCGCAACGATTGCGGAACGCGCAACCTTGCTGCTCGCCCACCAGGCTCGGCACCAGGCCTGGAATCGAACCCAGCGCCTCACCCGGTCTGGTTCGGCCAGGGATAGGAATACTGGCCAGCAGACCGCGGGTGTACGGATGCTGCGGGTTCTCGAACAGTTGCCGGGCTGGGGCGGTTTCGACGATTTCCCCGGCATACATCACGGCGACCCGATCGGCGATCCGTGCCACCAGCCCAAGGTCGTGGGTGATGAAAATCACCGCCAGGCCGAGTTCTTTCTGAATGTCGCGGATCAGGCGCAGGATCTGCGCTTGAATGGTCACGTCCAGTGCGGTGGTTGGCTCATCGGCGATGATCAGGTCCGGCTCGCACATCAACGCCATGGCGATGATCACCCGCTGGCGCAAACCGCCGGAAAGCTGATGCGGATACTGGCGCAAACGCTCGGTGGCATTGCTGATGCCGACTTTCTCCAGCATCTGCGCGGCGCGAGCGATGGCGTCCTTGCGCGATACCTTGTGATGCCGGGTCAGCACTTCGCTGAGCTGATCGCCAATGCTGTAGGCCGGGTTCAGCGAGGTCATCGGTTCCTGGAAGATCATCGCCAGACGGTTGCCGCGCAAGTCGCACATGTGCCGTTCGCTCTGGCCGATCATGTCGATACCGTCCAGCGTCAGCCGGGACGCGCTACGTTTGGCATTGCGTGGCAACAGGTCCATCAGCGCCAGCGAGGTCAGGGATTTACCGCAGCCGGATTCGCCGACGATGCACAGCATTTCACCGCGCTCGACTTCAAAAGTAAGACCGCGCACGGCATGTAGCATGTCATCCGGCGTCGGGCGATTGCCCATGGGGATGTCCACGCGCAGGTTTTCCACATGGAGTAGTGACATGTTCGGTACTCCTCTTATTCAGTTGCGGCCATCGGGCAGGATCAGATCGCGCAGGCCATCGCCGACCAGGTTGATGCCCAGCACCAGAATCATCAGGGCGACGCCGGGAATGGCGATGACCCACGGGGAAAAGAACATGTAGGGTTTGCCTTCAGCGATCATCAAACCCCAGGACGGCGTCGGCGGCTGCACGCCCACCCCGAGGAACGACAGCGCCGATTCCAGTAGGATCGCGTGGGCCATTTCCAGCGTCGCGACGACGATCAGCGCGCCGACCAGATTGGGCAGGATCTCACTGACCAGAATGCGCAGGGTCGAGCAGCCAAGGGCCTGGGCCGACGCTATATATTCCGCATCACGAATCTGCTGCACCGAAGCCCTGACCACCACTGCGAAGCGATCCCACAGCAGGCAGCCGAGCAGCACGATGACCACCTTCAGTGAGCCGCCCATCAGCGAGGCCGAGGCCAGCGCGACCATCACCACCGGCATCGCCAGCCGGGTGGTGATCAGGTAGCTGATAAATGCATCGACCTTGCCGCCGTAGTAACCCGCCAACAGCCCCATGACGGTGCCGATGAATCCGGAAAGCAGCGCCGCCGCAATGCCGATGAACAAGGAAATACGTGCGCCGTAGAGCAGCCGTGACAGGTAGTCACGCCCCAGCTTGTCGGTGCCGAGGACATATTCCCAGGTGCCGTTGGCCATCCAGGCCGGCGGTTTCATGCGCAGCACCACGTCTTGCGCATAAGGGTCGTAAGGTGCCAGCCATGGCGCGAACAGTGCGCCAGCGAAGATGATCAGCAACAACGCTGCGCCGATGGCGAAACCACGATGACGCAAGCTCTTGCCAAGGACTCGGCTCAGGCTGCTCGGGGGTGGCAGGTAGTCGTTGATCGCGAGGGTCGTGGGGGTGCTCATGTAAGCCTCCTAGCGCACGCGAATGCGCGGGTCGAGCAGTGCGTTGAGCACATCGGCTAGCAAGGTGAGGATGATGTAGATCACCGCGATCAGCAGGACCACGGCCTGTACCACCGGAAAGTCGTCACGGGCGATGGCGTCCCAGGCGAGTTGCCCGATGCCTTGCAGGGAAAATACGGTTTCGATCACCACCGAACCGCCGAGCATGAAGCCGAACTCCACCGCCGCCAGGGCAACCACCGGAATCAAGGCGTTGCGCAGGGCGTGCTTGAACAACACGCGGGCAGGGCGCAGGCCCTTGGCGCGGGCGGTGCGGATGTAATCGGAGCTGAGTACATCCAGCATGCCGGCGCGGGTCAGCCGCATGATGGCCGGCGTCGCGTAGTAGCCCAAGGCAATGGCCGGCATGACGAAGTGCAGCATCGTCGAGTTGCCGGACACCGGCAGCCACTTGAGCGTCACCGCGAACACCACGATCAACATCAGCGCAAACCAGAAACTGGGCATCGCCTGGCCCAGCACCGCAATGCTCAAGGCCAGACGGTCGACCCAGGTGTCGCGTTTGACCGCCGCCAGCACGCCCAGGGGAATCGCTACCAGCAAGGCGATTCCCAGCGCCATGGCGCCCAACCCGAGCGTGATCGGCAAGCGGCTGGCGACGAGGTTGTAGACCGATTCCTGAAAGAAAAAAGAGTCGCCCAGGTCCAGCCGTAGCAAATCGCCCAGCCAGTTGAAGTACTGGGTCGGTAGCGGTTTGTTCAAACCGTATTGCACGCGGATCTGTTCGATCTGTTCACTCGTGGCTTCCGGTCCGCCAATGGCCGTGGCCAGGTCGCCGGACAGATGCAAAAGCGAAAAGCTGATCACCGACACGGTAATGGCAACGCAAATCGCGATACCCAGACGGCGCAGAAGGAATCCAAGCATGGCAAGTTTCCTCGTATCCAATGGATGTCAGGTGTGACGACGTGTCCGTGGTGCGTGAGTCCGCAAGCCACGGCACGGCTCGATCAATCCGCCAGGTTGCGGATTACTTCCAACTGGACTGAACGAAACGCGGCAGCTCGTCCGGGTACGGCGTGAACGCCAGTTCGGAGGTGTAGGCGTAGTTCATCGAGTAGTTGAACAACGGCGCCCAGTACGCCTGTTCGCTGATGCGCTGCAATGCCTTGCGGTAGTTGTCCTTGCGAAATTGTGGGTCGAGGGCGTTGTCGGCGGCCTGCAACCAACCCTGGACTTGTGGATCCTTGATGTTGTCGTCCGGATTGCCCTTGAACCAGGTGCCGGCTGACGCCGAGGTGTCGAGGATCGAGAACGATCCCCAGGCCTGAAACGACATTGGCACCTTGCCGCCACGTTGCTGGTCGCGCAGGGCGGCGTACTTCAAGAAGCGCAGCTTGGCGTTGATGCCTACCGCGCGCAGGTTGCCGATGATGGCTTCGACGTAATCACGGTCGCGATAAGCGAAGATTTCGGTCTCGAAGCCATTCGGGTAACCGGCTTCGGCGAGCAGCGCCTTGGCCTTGGCCGGGTCATAGTCGTAGACCGTGGCCGCGGTGGTATCGCAGCCGAACTGGCCCGGATAACAGGCGACCTGCAAGGGTTTGGCTTCGCCACCCACCAATTGCGTGGCCAACGCACTGCGGTTGATCGCATGGTTGATGGCCTGCCGCACCTTGAGGTTCTTCATCGGCGAGTTGTCGGTGGAGGTGCCCCGAGCATCCAGAATCAGGAAGCCGATGCGCATGGTTTCGCTGCTGGTCACGGTCAGGTTCGGCATGCCTTTGAGGTCGACTGCCTGATCCGAGGTCACCCGCCACGTCCAATCGACACCATCGGTCATCAACTCGGCCAGGCGGGTTTCGGCATCCGGGATCACCCGGAACTTGAGGTGGCTGATATGTGGCTTGCCTTGTGGGCTGTCCGGGAAGTAGTCCTTGTTGATCTCCATGGTCACGCCTTCGCCCGCCACCACCGACACGGCTTTATACGGCCCGGTACCGATTGGCTTGCGGCTGAATTCGGCCAGGCCGACCTTCTCGAAATACTGCTTGGGGAACATCGGAACGGCATTGGACAAGTATTCCAGTGCCGGAGGGAAAGGCTTCTTCAAATACAGGCGGACACTGTAGTCACCGGTTTTTTCGGCGCCCTTGATCCAGTCGATGTTTTGCACGGTCACGACTTTCGCTTCGGGCGACACCACGTAGTTGAGGGTGAACACCACATCGTCGGCGGTGAAGGCGTCGCCGTTGTGAAATTTGACGCCTTGGCGCAATTCGAAATCGATGGTGGTGTCGTCGATCTGTTTCCAGCGGGTGGCCAACATGGGTTGGTATTCGCCGCTTTTGGGATCGCGATAGACCAGGTTGTCCCAGATCAGCCGGCCGAGAATCACGCCTTCGCGTAAATCATTGTGATAGGGACTGATGTTTTCAGGCTCGCTGTCGGAAGCGTAAACCAGGGTGTCGTTGGCTTTACCGGCATGAGCCGGAAAACTGCTGATGAAGCCCATCAGCGCAATACTGCAGGCGAAACCTTTGATGCCCATGCCGTCGTCTCCGTTGGCGAGTGGTTGAGTCAAAGGGCAGCGAATCGCAAATGCGTAAAGGAGGGGGAGAAGCTCAGGTCATGTTTTCTTGGTCTGGACACGAATGTAGGGAAAGGCTATCAATGCCACAAGAATAATATTTCGATACTTGCATTGCCGAAAAGGCAACCCTGGGGGACGCCGATGCAGCTGTATGGTGTGCAGTCCACGGCACTGCGCTACTTTCTGGAAGTCGCGCGATGCGGATCGATCAGCGAAGCCTCGGTGCGGCTGAATGTCGCGGCGTCAGCGGTGAGCCGACAGATTTCCAAACTGGAGCTGGCCCTGGATGCCAGCCTGTTCGAGCGTCGCGCCCGGGGCATGGTGCTCAGCGAGGCGGGGGTGCGACTGGCGGCTTATGCGCGCAAGTCGCAACTCGAGGCCGAGCAGGTGGTGCTGGAAATCACCGAGCTGCACGGCTTGCAACGCGGTCATGTGCACGTTGCCTGCTCGGAAGGATTCGCACTGGAATACATGCCCAGGAGCATCAGCGCGTTCAGGCGTGAGTACCAGGGCATTCACTTCACATTGGAGGTCTGCGCGCCTGCGCAAGCGACCGAGAAGGTTCGTTCCGGCGAAGCCGATCTGGCGATGACCTTCAGCCTGATGCCGCAAAAGGAAATCAAGGTCGAACATGTCATGAGCGGCGCGATTTTCGCCGTGGTCTCCAATTCCCATCCCTTGGCCGGGCGTGAAGCGGTCAGCCTCGCCGAGTTGCAACCCTGGCCCATTGCGTTGCCTAAGGCCGATACCACGATCCGGCAATTGTTCGACATTTGTTGTGGGGTACAGGGGTTGATGTTCGATCCGGTGTTGACCACCAATTACGTTGCCGCGCTTTATAGCTTCGTCCGGGAAGAGGGCGTCATCAGCCTGGCCAGTGAGATGACCTTGCATAAGCAAGTGGCAGATAAGGCGCTGCAATGTTTGCCGATTCTTGATGAAGGGATGAAGGCACGGCGTATCGAACTGCAAAGCATGGCGGGACGCAATTTGCCGGCGGCGGTTTCTGCGTTTAGGGATTTTTTGATTGCTGGGTTGGGGGAGGGACGGTGAGGGGGCGAGGTGGCTCGACGCTTGTGCTTTATCCAATCAGACTCTGCGAGTGACTGCTGCAATAACTGTGGGCTTAACCTTACGATGTAACAGCCGCAACCGCCTTGAAAGCCCCCGATTGCTCTGTAATCCCCGTATTTGCCGGATTTCAGGCACAAAAAAGACGTCCACGGAAGTTTTTTGGTTGAGTTGGTGGGGCCGGGGTAATTTGAGATGATCTGGTATATAACTGATATATAAGAAAAAACAAAGTTGGAGTCTGTTTGTTGGAATACCTTATGGAATACCTTTGTTATAGAGGACATTTGTGTGAGCAATTATGAGTCGAATGACATTCTCCTGTGAAAACTAGTTTGGTGTTCCAGCAGGGCTGAATTAGGGGCTACCCAACGGCACCTAGGTAACAGAGCGTCAATGGGCCAATTTGGAGGTTCGACTTCGTACGCTCACGGCTAAGCGGACATCAGATGTACGATTAAGATAGTCCTAGATCATCCTGCGCTGTAATGCCCTCTGATCTGTAGTCACTGGGGCGTCTATCGGACTTGGCCCACTGGTTGGGAATGGCGCTTACTGTGGCTCGTTTTGTTGCCGTTCTCGCATGGGATGATGGAGCATTTTTTTGAGATTTGCTCGGTACGACTGGGTGCGAAAGTCTGGGTCAAATTGATGCAGGCCTTTCTATCCTCTACGCAAATCAACGTCTACCACCGAGCCTCAGGCCAACCCGAAGGTACCGCCTACACTAGGATTCGATCACCTCCCAGCTATTGTATTACGGTCTGAAGCCCAGCAATGTCTCGGCAGGCTAGCACATTGCCTATATCAGCTCTTCAAGTCATGCAGGGCAGAAGAGAGCTGAATGACTCGGATGGCCACGTTAGCCATACGTCTAGTACATCTGCCGTAGCGGCGCTAATCGAAGCTGTTGTAGTATCATTCTGGCATTACTCGGCCATCCAGAAGGGATTCAGATGCAAAAGCTATTCGAGGATATCACCTGGAGTGATTGCCTTACGGTTAATACTACTTGGGTAGATCGATTCTTTCACAAGATACCGGAGAGAGTTGACCTTAAAATCCGTGCCCATACCCTATCTCTTAAGTTCTCGGGGAACAGACAGGAAAGCTTAGCGTTTGCTGAGTATGTCAGTAGCCGTATTGAGAATTATGTATTTGATAAAAAAACGCTCGAGCAATATCGAGAAGGTGAGATAAATCCTTATCCTAAGGCATCGAGTTTTTTCGGAAACACAAATCCAGTAAAAGATGGAAAATATGGCGAGTTAATTCTTTACCTACTGGTCGAAGCAGTTTTTCAAACCCCGATGGTGTGCCACAAGCTGAACCTGCTTACTAACTCGAATGATCAGGTTAAAGGAGGTGACGGGATTTTTTTTGGGAAGCGAGGCGGAAATTTATCAATACTTATTGGAGAGTCAAAGATTTATCAAGACTTAAATGGCGCCTTAAACAGCTCCTTGCAATCTGTTGACCGATTCAATCAAGACCACCTCGCAAGCTCATTTGATCACGAACTATTTATTGCGCGATCCAATATCTCCAAAAATTTCACCCTTCCTCAAGCAAAAGCACTACTGCAAGCGTTTCGTCCTGGAACCACGGAATATCAAGCCTGCAATAAAGTCTTCCCGATACTTCTCATCTATGACGATGCAAAAATTGATAGTATCGAAGAGGATGCTACCGACAAAGAACATGCTGAGAAATTGGTTTCCGAGTGGATCACCGAGCACTCCGATGACGTACTCGAAAGTATAAAGTCGAAGCTCTCTATAAAGGCCGAGTTGCGTAAGTTGTTTCTTGAGTTCTTTCTCATTCCAATGGGCGATGTCGGAAAGTTCAAAAAGCTTCTATTCAAACAGATTCACGGGATAGAGTACAAAGAACCATCTAAAGAGACGACAACCAAGACCGACAACAAGGGAGAAGCTTAAGTGGCTACGGATTCGGATACTCTTCCTCTTGAGGCATCGAGAGACGAAGATTTTGTAAATACCTATGACAGCCTGCTGAAACACCTCTTCCTTAGCAAACAGGCTGCGACGACTGAACAAGCACCCATTTCTTTTAAAAAGCTTCAGAATGCAACTTGGCTAGCATCTATTATCGCTTTGGGCGAATCAGAAGCACTGAAAAACCTTGCCAATTCCTTTGGTGCTCTTCTGCATCTTTATGCTCCAAAAAATCCCGCATTTCAACGTGCCTGCTATGTTCTTCAGTCTAGGTCAGGAAATCTACTTTCGAGTACGCACATTCCAAATATTTTCAAAGGTGGTCAGTACCAAAGTAGCTTTGGCACCCTACTCGACCTCGAGCTTGGTTCAACTAGGGGGCGCTTAACCCATAAGCTTGAAAGTGGTGGCGAGTTCGTGTTTACGGACTATCAAGCCAGGCTTTGGGCTGCCATCCAGGGCGGTTCGAACGTTGCAATTTCAGCGCCTACATCAGCTGGCAAATCCTTCATTATCAGACGGTATATCGTTGATAAGCTGATAGCCAATGCTGAGACAGCGGTATTTGTAGTACCCACGAAAGCGCTCATCAATCAGGTGAGCATGGATTTCAAGTTCGATCTTAAAGATCGCGCCCATGTATATACTACATATCGACCACAGGAGGAAGATGATAAATCCACAATCTATGTCTTAACTCCAGAGCGATGCAACAAGCTGCTTCAAGATAAGACTATTAGACCGCCTACGATTATTTTTATCGATGAAATTCACAACCTTGAGGCGGAAGGTCGTGGCATGGTATTTGAAAACTGCCTTTATGGGCTTGTCGCACGATTCCCGAAGAGCCAGTTCATCTTTGCTGGCCCCTTCATTGAAGACATCGTGACGCCTTTGCAGGAGCTATCTGGTTTAGAACTCATAGACGAAACAACTGTAGCCACTCCTGTATTCCAGGTTAGAGCTGCAATCACTTTCTTATCCAAGAGCTACTCTGCCGAGTATCGGATCTTCAGCCAGACCGGCAACGTGATTTCTGGCGAAACAGTCTTGAACAAAAGGCTTTTCTCTAAGGCCAAAAACAAGAAAGGCCAAGCGATTGCGACGTTCCTAGAGAATCTGAAGCAGGACGAGAGTTGCATTATTTTTGCACCGCGTAAGTCTACCGCTGAGAACTGGGCTCTTGAACTACCCCGCTCAGCCAAGGGGAGCAGTGAGCATGCAGATGCGATTGAAGAACTCATCGATTTCTTGGCCGATGAAATTCATCCTGATTACTCACTGATCAGAACCCTAAGAAATGGCGTGGCGTTCCACCATGCTGGCCTGCCGGACATTGCCAGGATTGAAATTGAAGAGCTGTACTCCAAAGAGGCAATAAAAAGCTTGGTTTGCACATCCACTTTGCTACAGGGTGTAAATCTCCCGGCAGACAAACTTATCGTTATCAGTCCGAAAAATGATAATACACAACTAACCCCGTTTGAATTTAAAAACCTAATCGGGCGGGCTGGAAGAATTAGTACAAATCTCTACGGGGAAGTCTATTGTCTTGAGGTCAAGGATGAAGAGTGGGGCGAAGATCGGCTTACCAACGACGAGAAAAATAAGATCAAGCCCAATACTACAGCCATTCTCGAAGAGCATGCTGATACATTGATTCGACTCGCTACGGCGACACGTGGTGAAATAATTGAGGATCCAGTAGGTGAAAAACTCTACACGACCATCTGCTATCTGAGGCACTTGTTCGTTTCGGACGAAAAGCATTTTAACCGCTTGCTGGAAACTTCAAAGGTAAACGGTGATCAGCGTGAGCTTCTCGAAGAAAAGCTTACTGAGATTAAGAATCAGCTTGCCATCCCCCTGGAATTGCTCCGTCAGAACCCTTACGTTGACCCGCTACTTCAAAATCAGTTGTACATGGAAATTCAAGCCAATCCCTACGCTTGGATACCTACCAGCTTCCCGAGCTCTCGACGGCTACTAAACCCGCCAGAAGATATAGCTTTTGAAGATCGGAATTTTTACCAGCAGTTCGATGACATTACTCGTAGGCTCGACAGGATTTTCCATGTTGAGGAGGAAGTAAACTCAAGATATGGCCCCTACGTCGGCATTAGCTCATTAATTTATGATGCCTTCCAGTGGATGTCAGGTAAACCACACAGATTTTTTATCGACAAATTTCTCGTCCGACTTTCTCAGGGGTTAGAAGATTTCGATCAGGACGACGATTCCGAGAGCGGGTCGAAGAAAAGAATCGTGGATAAGGCAGCCCGTCATGTTACTCAGAACATAAGTAGCAACATCACATTCAAACTCGTCAAATATTTTTCACTTTGGTCTGATATTACTAAAGCTTGCATACCAGAGTCAGAGCATGAGCAATATGCATATGCCTTTAGTATTCCATCTATGATTGAACTTGGAAGTTACGACCCTAAAGTTCTTGAGCTTATGTCATTAGGGATAAACCGAAGCATCGCACTTAAGTTGCGTCGAGAATTGCCCAGTCAAGTTGAGAATATAGAAGCTTGGCTTCAGAGCTACAATCCAACTAGACTATCGCCATTACTTCGTAGATATCTTGAGCGCTCCGGCCTTATCAAGCGGCAGAGCGAGAAAAATATTTTGAATCGCTAATCGGCTCTGAGGGTGAGCTGACTCATCGGCTCCACCCTCGTCTACACTACTTAAGCAAATTACCTCGAAAGGCTTCGTTCTGGCTGTATGATCCAATCCTAGACATTCCGGATCAATAGCTAAGATGCTGCATAGCGCCTTTGGGAAATCTTCATCAACCCTCTTCTGGAGCCACTGTGAACACACGTGAGTTCTTCGAACTGGATTTCATGTCCGGGCTCTTCCCGCTGAAAACCAATAAGCTGATGATGGAAAATGCCGGGGCTGAACTGGCGGTGTATGTCCAGCGAGCACTTTCTGACCTACCGGGCGACGCGCCTTACAATTTTCTAGGGCAGGAACGTGCACACGCGGCAAAACCGAATCACCATCTCAGAAGGACGATCATACTTGACCCGGTTTGCACCTTCTTCATCTATGATTTGGTGTACCGCAATCGGCGTGCTTTTGATAGCCGCAGAAAGTCTGATCGAGTCTCGTTTGGATATCGATTTATCGAGGGCTCTCCCATCGCGGTGCACAAGGCATTCGGTGATTACACCAAAGCTATCAACATCGAGCGCGCCGATTTCGAGCATTCATTAAGCTTCGACATTGCTTCTTACTTCAATTCGATCTATCACCACGATCTGAGCAACTGGTTTGCCGATCTGAAAAACGTTACGCCTGCGGATGCAAAGGCGTTCGGTACCTTCATGCGGGAAATCAATTCTGGTAGGTCGATTGATTTCCTTCCACATGGCCTTTACCCAACAAAAATGATCGGGGCCAACTTCCTAAGCTTCGTGGAGAGCTCTGGCGAGATCAAGTCTGCATGCTCGTTGCGTTTCATGGATGACATCCATCTATTTGATGATTCCCGGGACACGCTGGTGAACGACTTCCTGAAGATTCAGGATTTACTGGGGGGCCTCGCGCTGAACGTAAATGCCGCAAAGACAAGCTTTGATTTCGGTCTAGGTACCGTCAACGAGTCAGCATCCACGATTCGCCTCAGACTACGTGAAATTCTAGATGATGACCGCCCGCGTGCTTATTTTGGATCGGGCAGCGATTGGTCAGATGAGGACGACGACGAGGATAACGAGGAGGATGAGATTTCAAGCGAGAAGATTTCTGAGCTTGAATATCTGCTGCTCGATGTCCGAGCTGACGAAGCAGATGTTGAGCTCATTCTCAGCATCCTCCAAGAAAATGACGCAGTTCCAACCACGGCAATTCCCACGCTTTACCTACGCTTCCCAAATATTGCAAAGCAATTGTATAAATTGGTAGCGGCTTCGGACGACAAGGACGCTATCGCGGAAGGCTTTGTGGAACTGCTCGGCTCCGGGGCGGAACTGCTGGAGTACCAGCTCTTTTGGCTCGCCGTAATCGCAGAGGACCACCTCAGCGAAACAGACGAGTTTGGAAATTTGGTCATGGGGATTTACAGGCGGTCTGACACGTACGAGATTGCCGCAGCGAAGGTGCTAGAGATTCCGGATCAAACATTCGGTCTGAAGGCTATCCGAGCGCGGATCCTAAAGTCCGGAGCTTCCAACTGGAGAAGTTGGGCGTCTGCGGCGGGCGCGCGGACGTTGCCGGCCGCCGAGCGTAACTACATTCTGGGATATTTCGCAAATGGTTCACCCATGAATCACCTCATCGCGAATTGCATGAAGAAACTGTAGTGTCTTAGAGCGCTCATTCATCATGCGCGATGGCATACGCGAAAGGGGACAGAGCCTGAGGGCCTGTATCAGCCGCAAGAATTGGAACACAGTTTTTGGGGAGCGTTTCGGCCAGCGTTTGTAGCAGTCGTTTTTGATATTTCGGACACCCCTCGCGCTCATGAACATTCTCGTAGATCGGGAACGAACGTTCTGCCAAAGGGATGGCTGCGCGCAACAAAAAGAATTCTCCTGCCGCATCAACGGATGACCAGTCAACCAGGATCAACGGATGCTTCAGCGAGCCCAACAATGCTCGTAGCATGACCCTGTAGAACAACGGGCGCTCGGTTTGCAGATGCCGATTACCCAGCAACCGATCCACTCGCTTGATGGTGTGTTTGGGGTAGGCTTTGCTCGGTAAGAATCGACCAAGCCCCGTCAGAGTGAGCCGACGTCCTCGGAGTAAAGCGCTGACACAACACATCAACGTTTTCAGACGATGAGAATGAATATCGGGAAGTGCTTGGGCGAGCGCGCTGTGTAAGAATCGGATAGCCTGCATGAGGCGGGATCTTGTTTTGTGCGGTGCAACAAGCTGCCGACTCGTGCAGGTCTCTTCAATATTCCAATTTATTGATTTTGCGTAAGAAAATTCGGGGATTTTCAAGGACAGGTCTATTTTCTATCACTGTCCGCTTTTGGCTGAAAGCTGTCTGACGAATAGCCGAAATCGGCCAAAACCGGACATCCATGTGTCTCTTTATAGTGTTTCTGATAGGTCATTAATTTACTATCAGAACGACTAACAGGCTCTGATTGAGGCTCACGTACGACATGAATGAATGCGCAAATTTGATAGTGCATGCAATCATCAAACGAACACTGTGGTGTGTGACCAAGGACGGTCGAATCATTCTATCTCAGGACGACCTGCTGAAAAGAACCGAGTCGCTCGTCATACTTGGCGAAGCTGGCATGGGAAAATCTCACCTTCTTGACTGGCTTGCAGCGTTTCCAGGTTATTCGTATTGCACCGCCCGCCAACTGATCAACCGTCATGATCCGAATACGCTCCTAAGCGACGCGCAAATTCTTGTGATTGATGCACTAGATGAGGTAAGCAGCCAGAAGGATGGGGATGGGGTAGATCTTGTCCTGCGTCAACTCGGCAAGCTGGACTATCCTCGCTTCATTCTTGCTTGCCGAGTGTCAGATTGGCGTAGTGCAACGGGTTTAGAAGCAATTCACGAACAGTACGCTGAAAAGCCACTAGAACTGCATCTTGAGCCCTTCAATAACGATGACGCCTCCACTTTTCTAAGCGCCACACTCGGCTTGGTAACAGCAGAAAATGTGATTGAGCATTTCAATGGACGAGGACTCAATGGGTTGCTCGGTAATCCGCAAACTCTCGAGCTAATTGCTCGTATTGCGGGTTCAGGGAAATTACCTGGAACGCGCAGCGAGCTTTTCGAGCGCGCCACTGAGGTTTTACGGCTTGAGCATCGTGACAGCAAGGCCAGAAGTCAGCCAGGGCGGGAAGTTTGCCTTGATGCCGCAGGCGCCGCATTTGCTGGTTTGATCTTAACTGGCAGTGAAGCCATTGTTCGGATTTCCGTAGCGAATGCTGCCGAAGGTGAATTACAACTCTCCGATATCTCTCTTCTTCCTGGTGGAGACGTCGTGGAAGCCATGTTAGGGACTCGCTTGTTCAAAGCTGACGGAGTCGAGCGCTTCACCTACCTTCACCGCCGGGTGGGAGAGTATTTGGGGGCTCAATGGCTTGTGAAGCAAGCGAATACTCCACACAAACGCAGACGCCTGCTTTCTGTGTTTCACAGCCACGGGCTTGTACCCTCAAGTCTTCGGGGCATTCATGCCTGGCTCGCATTGGATCCTGCTTTTACAAAGGCTGTTATCACTGCGGACCCAATGGGATTGATTGAGTATGGGGATGCAGATGAGCTTACGGCCGATCAAGCGCGCCTGCTTGTTAGCTCACTAGAACTTCTTGCAACGGATAATCCGCGCTTTCGTGACTGGGAACCGTGTGCATTACGTGGTTTAAGGCACTCAGTGGTCATCGAGGATATGCGACGACTGATCTTAACACCTGGAACATCGTTCAGCCTTTGCCTCATGATGCTAGAAGCAATCAAGGGAAGTGAAATAACGTCATCCTTCAAAGATGATCTGCGTAAGGTCGTTCTCGACCGCCAGGCATTTTTTGCGTGTAGGAAAGTGGCAGGGGAAATTCTCGTTGAGGGAGATGACGAGACTGTTTGGCCAGTCGTTCTCTACACCCTGGGTAGTTATGGCGACGAGCTTTCTGTACGGCTGGCAATCGAACTGGCCGATGAAGTCGGCTACGAACAATTTGATGCGAAATTGATTGTCGACCTGGTGGTCGCTTATGCAAGGAGTGGCAGCCGTACGATTGGGGTATTGATGAGCTTGGAGAAGCATATCCCAGATGGTCAGATAGCAGATGTCCTCGATCTCTTAGCTGTAGCAGCAAAGAAACTTGGTAACCGCTTTGAACGCCCTGGGAACGATGTGTTGACCGATCTTGCTTATTATCTAATCGTTCGTGTCGTAGAGGCTGGCGGTGTCACTGCGAACCAACTGTGGTCATGGCTGGAGCCTTTTCATACCAGTGATGGATATCAACGTGATGCCCATCAGAAATTGCATGAACTCATTCGGAGCGACGACAATTTGCGCCGGTCCGTTCAACGACTAGTGCTCTTAGAGCTGCCTAGTGATCACAATCCTTATCAGCAAGCATGGCGTCTAGGCGAACGTTCGACCGGCTTTATACCGTCCGAAACAGATGTTATTGCGCTACTTAATTGGCTCGACCCCACTGACAACAGTGACGAGCGCTGGCGCGATTTGGTCCAGCTTTCAAGGCATGATAGCGAAACGGGTACCGATGTCCGTGCCGCTGCCCGTCTTTTTGCTGCCCGTAGTCCCGATATGTTGCAGTGGCTCGAAAAGCTCGCAGAGCAGACCATACCCAATTGGCAGATTAAACAGACCCAGCGTGAGCGTCGCGCAGAACAAGCGGCCCGTCACGCTGGGCATCGAGAGCATTTTGCTTCTCACATTGATCAAATGCGCTCTGGTGACTGCAGTGTTCTGATCAATCCAGCTAAAGCCTATCTGAACCTCTTCAACGACATTGAAGATGCGCCTGCTCATAAGCGGATCGGAAATTGGCTTGGACAAGACATTGGTGAAGTAGCGCACGCCGGGTTCGAAGCATTTCTGAGGCTTGATCCACCGGCACCCACTGCACAGCAAATTGCGGAGAGCCATGCGGAAGGCAAGGGTTACGATGCCGCGTACATTATCGTTGCCGCACTCGCCGAGCGGCATCGATTAGGAGAGGGATTCGATGACCTTTCTGATGAGCGCTTAATGGCGGGGCTATTTGAGCTTCGGCGTAGCCGCATCGACCATCATGCAGGGATCATAGGTCTCATTGAAGCTGTTGAGGCTTCGGTCCAGATTCGCGGTGGTTGGAAGAAAGCTATGAAGCTCTACCATGAGCCGCAACTGCAGCAACGAAGTAAAAATGTAGATGGTCTGTACACGCTAATGCGCGACCAAGGCAATATCGCGATGAGTACCGAACTTGCTTTGGAGTGGCTAGAGCGTTTTCCAGACTTACCGATTGGTCCGGAAATAGAATTAGTAGATAGACTCATCCGCGCAGGGCGGTTTGAGGAATTACGTCGAACGTTAGCGCTTCGTTCTACGTTAACGAATGATGAGCGCCGTCGCAATTGGGTTGCGATAGGGCTCATTGTTGATTTCCCCGTCACTGTAACGCAGCTTGGCGACAAGCAGATTGAACCTGAGCTGCTTTGGCACATACGGCATCGAATCGGCAACCTTAGCACTGATGACAACAATGTGCCCCTCAACGTTACTCAGAGTGAGTGGATAATCAATACGTTCCGATCACTTTGGCCAATGGTATATCGCCCAAGCGGGACCTCGTCAGGGGACTCAAATCCTTGGGATGCAAGCAGTTTCATCGTCCAACTCATCCGCCGGCTTGGTAACGACACTAGCGATGAGGCAATTGATGCATTAGTCCGTATAAGGGATGCATCTGTCGATGGCTACTCTGAGGAGATCAAGGTAGTTATTGCTGAGCAGAAGCGCATCCGCGTCGAAGCAACCTATGTTGCTCCCACGCTGGTTGCTATCAATGCAATTACACGTGATCTTGCTCCCGTGTCCCTTGTTGATCTACAAACCCTTGTACTTGAAGAGCTCGCCATCGCCCAAGCGAAGATAACGAGTGACGATGCTGAATCTTGGCGCGGTTTCTATGATGATAAAAAACTACCGTTCTTTGAGGAACGCTGCCGTGACCACCTTCTAGGAATTCTCCGCCAAGGATCGTCAGGGTTCACGTTCGATCCTGAAACGCATGTCGCCGCCGACAAGGAAGTTGATATTACTTGTTCGGCTGGCATTCTTCGAATTCCGATCGAGATCAAAGGACAGTGGCACTCCGAGCTTTGGACAGGATCAGATAGGCAACTTGATGCTCTCTATACTTCAGACTGGCGAGCCGAAGGACGTGGTATTTATCTGGTGCTATGGTTTGGAGAGCAGAAGCAAGCAAATAAGAGGTTGAAGAGTCCAGGTCGCCACGACACCCTTCCCACAACCGCCGATGAACTGAAGAGCATGCTCGTAGCGAAGAGCAGGTCTGCGCGAGAAGGAAGAGTCGCTGTTTTCGTGCTTGATCTCGTGCGATGCAATCCTAGCTGAAGACAAAGCTTTTAGCAGAAGGGGCAACGGTCATCAAGGAACAACGGGTTATTTACACCGGGCTGTTTCTGAGCGCTGGAATACCGATGCATCCCATTACATTTTCGAAAGGCTGCAACTATTAAATTAACCATTTTCAATGAGTGTCCGCTATAGGCCATAGTGCTCAGTCGCGACCGGTAGCTTTCGCTCCATGGAAGACGGTCGCGAATGACTGATTTCGGCTACTAGCGGACATTCATAAATTACCTTTCCCACTCGAAGCGGCCGGAGACGTACGACGAAAATCGGCCAGATGCGAATTGTCGCTACTGGTCAGCCAACCCGTCCGCGACGGGCAGCATGCCTATCAACTCCACGCGAAATCGTCTGGCTACAATATTATGCCTCATTAAATTGATGCTAGCCCAGCTCGGGATAGCCAAAAAAATTTAATACTCGGTTGTAAACCAAGAATAAGTATAATTTGTGCTTTTAGAGCTTACAAGAGACTCTTCGATTTTTGACACTAGTCGAGTACATTGTTTAATAATTTCTTCAATCTCCTCTGAAGAAATTATATGCTGGTTTCCTTCCTTGTCAAAACCGCTTCGATGAACACAATCATGCCTGATAAGAATTGCTTTGAACAGCCAGGAAACATCTCCGAAATCGATATTCAATACCGATAGATACATTGGTTTAATTTTCTTGATGTCATGGAAAATCAAGTCCTTTAAGTATTTAGCAACCAGTAGTTTAAGACCTTCCCATTGGGTAAAAATCTCCCTCAATGAGAATTGCCTCTTAGCCAGTTCTGGATCTGTTTCTAGAAGCTTCCTTAGCAAATCGTCCGAGGCCATTACGGCAGATACAAAACTACTGGATAGATAAGTTTCAATTGCGGTGATTGCCTGAGCAAAAAGCATCTTATTAAGAGTTACTCTGGCATTTTCTGGATATGAATGTCTCGACAGTGCAACTACGTCTGAGCAAACTTTCCTGAATTTATCAAGTTGATCTGTTTCGGTTATCTCGGCAGCTATTTCTTCCAGCTCCGTCTTCGTCAAAGCTTCCCAGTGCAGATTGAGTACATCGGCCAGATATAAATCCACCCCGTAGGCGTTTGACATTATTTTGGTGTCGTAGTCTTTTCCGCACTCCGTGCAGATGATATTTGTCCAAGTCTCGAGGAGGTCATCATTTCCGCTTGGCAAAATTTCCATTTCGTCGGCGTAAATGGTTTCATCCACAAATCCTCCGCAATTACAGGTGAATGTAACCGAAACGTCCATTGTTCATACTCCATCGAAAGAACAGATCAGCCGTGAGATATTGAAGTTAAAATAGCTAAGATTTTGGTGTTTGGTATGTTGGTAGATGCAAGAGTGTATCTTATGCGCTACGTGGTAGGAGTTGAGGCAGATTTGGAAGTATTTAAAATGGGATGCCACTGCTAGAACTCTGTTGACCCATATCGAACAATAGTAGTAATGTCATTTTGATGCTAGGTCGGTGTCAGAGTAAATCCTTCCGTTTACGGGTCTGGTTTGGCCGATACACATCGGCCGCGATCGTCTGCTTGGGCGAAGAATCATCAGGACCGCCGGCGGCCTCCCCAGCCTTCGCACATCCGTGCCCTAAGCAGGGGGGGCTAGCCCCGGTTTCCTCCCTTTAGCCTGGTCAGGTCCCTATTTTTTAATATTGCCCGCGTTTCCACCACCCGCGTCCACGTATTGCTGAAGAGGTCGCAAAAAAAACCACCTGTCGAACGGCAGGTGGTTTTGATGGTTTCAATAATCGTTGAGAAAACTATAAGAAGACTTTCATTGCCCCGATCAAGATACCGATCGTTACGGCGAGCATGGAAGCCATGCGAATGGACAACTTGAGATCAGATTTAGCGATCTCTGCAGTCAGTCGATGATTAGTATTAGCGATCTCAGCAGTCGCCTTGCCGATTTCAGCAGTTGTTCTAGCGATCTCAGCAGTCAACCGCTGGTCAAGGTTTGTGAGATCACTTTTCGTAGCGAGTAATGTGAGCATGTCAGATTCCAATGCTTGGATAACGGCTTCAGCTTTGAGCTCAGGCACGTCGATTGCGCGCAGCGCCTGATACATCGCCAGTTCCATTTTCATTAAGGCCTCCTAAAACAAAAAAGGCCTTCCCCACGACGGGAAAGGCCCGTCGTGGGTGGGAAAAGTCATGCTTCCATCGACATTCAAGTCGACTGTCCGCGCTGCCGGAAGCTATGCGGTCATATGATGGATCCTGCGGAGAACCGCAGCGCCGTCTTGAAGATCCTGGCGGCTGGTGCTGAACGAATCAGCGAGATGCATAGCAAAAATGCCGCTGGCAGCATTTGCTGTCAATCAGAAAACCGGTTATCGAGTGTTTCCTAATGTTGTGTGAGGCCTCTCACTGCCTGGCGTCACCACCTTCAGATTCGGGTTGTCGAGGGACGAATCGCTTATCAAGCCATAATGCTTTTTCAAGAGATAGCCGTGTAAGAGACGTGTTCTGCGCGCACCGTTGAGCTCACATGTCCAGATGCTGCGACCGTTCGCTTGTATACGGTGCAGTTTCATTTTTCCAAAGCGCCTTCGAACTCCTTCCCAATCAGGCTGCCCCTGGCTTTTCGAGATGGAGGCGAGATGAGGGAATGCTTTCGCGTAGCGTTGGAAGATTCCAGGACTGACCAAGAAGATTGTGTTTTCGACGGAGTGCACCAGCGCTTGATCGTCATTCATGATGATCTCGTGAGTGCGTACGCCTTCGATCAGCCACTCCAGGAAGTGTTCGCCGCTTGGCTTCGCATGCTTTTCTGACTCGGGCGGTTCTTCTGCTGCTGAGGGGGCAGATTCGATGATAGGTGCGGAGTCGGAATCTTCGGGCCACTTGGGAGGCTCGCCGAATTGATTCGTTAATGAGTCGAGATAGTCGGTTGATGATGTATCCGACAATGATGGATCTGATTGTGTGGCGATGGTCGCTGGCTTATGGCTCTCAGCTGCCGTGGTGGTCTGTGCAGGGGCTTTGGCTACTAAAGCTTGTTCGGCTTGATTAATGATCGCGCCGAGTGCGCCGGTGTGTTCGCTATGGCCAGACCAGAGGGCTATAAGACAGGCCCACAGTTCAGGGAAAGCGGAAAGCCAGTCCAGGATTTCGCTGCTTAATAGTTGCTGGATCATCAGGCTGGATGCGGGGCCGCGTAGTCGATAATCGGGGTCTTCTCGGTATCGAACTCGGTAAGGTCGAGTCAGCGGTCCGTGCCATGGGTGCCAGGCGCAGCCATCCGAATATTCGACCTGGACGTCAATCGCAATCTTGCCAAGGTTTTCACTCAGGCTGGCGTATGCCAGTGCGGCATTCCACGCTTCCGTTTGGATGATCTGAACTTCTGGTGGAGCTCCTGGGGGCAGTAATTGTGATCGGCGAATTTTTAGAGCGTACGTAACTACTTCCAGGCCATGGTCCAGCATCCCACCGGAGTAAGCATGATGCTGACTTTCGGAGGCAGGAAGAAGTTGCACCAGTTCGGCGTATCGTCTAATTGGGTCGAGATAAAGTTTATCGAATTGAGAGCGGGATACGGCGGTGCACTGCCAGATCTGCTCCAGCAACTTTTGTCTTTCTGGAGCGGCCAAGAGTGATTCCGCAGATTGGGGAGTGATTAGGCCGGCGGGTGATGTTGGGCTGGCTGGAGCCGTAGGGTCGAATGCACGCCGAAGCGTGCGATGAAACAGTGAGAACATAATTGCTCCTGTCGAGAGAGAAGGAGAGGTATTCGCTTGGCAACGGCATGAGCCGCACTCATGAATACTGGATGAGTGCTTAGCTTTGAAGCGCCGATATGGACTTGGCAGTGGGCAAGGCGCGGGGCGAGCGAGTCGGATTGGTTAGTATTCCCTAGGGAAAGCGGGCAGCTTCTAGCGACGTCAGAGAAGTCCTTCAGTTATCCACGCATGCAGGGTTGCTCCGGTGATCGGAGTCGGGAATGCTCGCCGAGCAGGCATTCAACGTCCCGTGCCCATAGGACACGCATTGGGCAAGCGTAGAAAGATTAAATGCGCCACTACGCGTACCCGTATTAGCTGGAGATACGCCTGGTCAAGTCGAGGCGCTAACGAGGGGCGGAGTGGAGCGCACTCTCACGGCTTATTGACGTCGGACGACCTGAGTTATCGTCCGAGATAGGTCGCAGTAATTTGTGTTCTCTCATGCCCGAGTTCACGGCTGATAATTTGCCGAGCAATACGGTCTTGAGAACGCTGCACCGGGGTCAATTCCCTGGAAGGGATTCCTCCTGCCGCCGGTGCCTTCCGTCCTGTCAAAGCTACGTAACGGCTTTGTGCATAATGATGACGTAAGCCATGCATGTGGCTCAGGCCTGCTGCCTTGCACTGACCATCGTAGGCGTTTCTCTGCTGGATATACATTTTCTGGGCCGGGATTAATGAGCCGGCTCCGGCTAGCTGATGTGCCGCATTCAACACCTCGCGCTGTAGCGAAGTGGTGATTGGTACAGAGCGATCACGCCCACCCTTCGTCCATGAGCCTTTGAGGAGAATGTGATCTCCTTGATCCGCATACTTGGGCTGAAATTTGATCGCTTCCTCACGGCGTAGTCCAAACGCCGACTGAAGCTGGAGGCTCATGTGTACATGGGCATCGGTGATCTTGCCAAGGTCCATTCCCAGTTCCTGGGCTTTGCTGACGTTGGTGACGAAGCGCCGGTCGGCCACACCCAGCTGCGTGTTGTCCGCGGGGAGAATGCCGGCCTTACCGATCTTTTCAGCCCACCATCGAAGGTGCGCCAGCCGATTTTTGATGGTGCCAGGTGACAGACCTTCGCCTTGCCAGCGATCCAGCAGTGCCAGTACATGTTTGCCCTTGAGCGAAGGGGCTTTCATCTGCCGGAATCCAAACTCGTGCAGCTGGCGGGCGATCAGCCCCAATGAGCGGATTCGGTCGGCCTGGGTGTTGTGACTTCCGTCGCGATTGCGTCGGCAAAGTTGCCGCAGGGTGTAGGTCAAATCGTCCATATACCATCCACGCTCACTGGCTTTGACTGTGTTGTTGCCCTGTCCTGAAGATCATTGGTAAGTGTTGGTGCCAACTCGCTAGGCGAGATCCCCGAAGGGCAAGGGCATGGTGTTCAGGAAACACCGGTGTCTCGAATGAGACGTCCGTCTTGCTTCCTGCTGGAAGATCGGACGGAGATGGAGCGGGATGAGTTGGTTTTTAGTGTTGATGAGTACTCCAAGGAGATGGATGGGATTGTTAAGTGGAAGCAGTCGGCATTTCGCAAAGGGCCGCTGCCTAGGACTGTGCAGTAGCGGCACATCACGGAATAAATCCGATAGACAAAGACGGCTCCACCCCATGGGTAGGGGCGGTATGCTTCTGGAACCTTGCATACCTGGCTAACTCCATCCTGCTGGATCAGCGCTTGCAGGAGTCTTGCGCTGTTGGGATGACGACTCTCGAACCTGTCGTCTTAGGTTTTTGCTGGGCTAGTGTATGGGGGCATCATCATGTATGCCGCACTCTTTAGGGTTGAGGGTTTGCCCGTGATTTTGGGGCGTCAGCGAGGCCGTCACTGCGGTTTGCAGTGACGGCCAACTCATGGCTTGCACGTCTCCGGGTAAAGATAGGCTCAGTGGCAGGCGCATATTTTCTATTGCCTGTGGTACTGACGCGGCCTTCGGCCTTGTCGGCTCCCTGCGCAGGTGCGGCATGGTCCCCATGCCACGCCTACACAGGGATCTATGGGAAAGAAGTAACTGGCCGCTGCAAGGCGTACCCCGCGTTGCTGGACAACCGGGCCTTTCTGTTCTCCGCCAACCAGGCCTGCTCGATGCGCTCAATCGCCAAACGGCGCGTCGGCCTCGATATAACGCAGCGCCGACTGCACGTCACGCCAGCCGACGTAGTTCGTTAGCGACTTGCTGCTTCACGGGTTGCGGCTGCGTCAGGTGGCAAAGCCGCAGCTCACCGGAGCGCTCTGTAACCTTTACCTTCTACCGGCACAGTCGAAATGCCTCGCGCAGGGTCCGTGAACGCTGTTGAGGATCAGAGACAAATTCAATCTGTCACTGAATTTTTTTCAAGTGGCAAGAAATAAATTTTCATCAAGCAAAGCAACTGCCTGGCGATACAGAGCCCGTTAGGCTTTCTGAGGTATCGTCTCGATCACTCTTGATGAGACGTCAGGCCCGACCGTCCCGTCTCTAAAATCTTTCAAGGAACCTATAGATGAACTTCAAGAGGCCATTGACTTTTCAAGAGGCATTGAAAAAAAACGTCAAACGCATTTTCACCTATTGGGCACCAATCAGTGTGATCTTGGGTGGGCTCGGTACGATGTTGGGTTTTTATACGATCTCGGCCTATACGACAGCGATTGGTCGCCCAGACTTGATAGCTCCCGCAATTGAGGCTAAATCAGCATTGGTGCTTTGGCTTACAATCATCGCATTCTTGATTGCGGCATATTTCTTCGTACTTATGACGACTAGCGTCCTGTTTGGCTTCTCAGTCTCACTCTTCAACGACAGCCCCAATCTCCAACCCGACTTGGTGAAGCTGCTCATTTTACCGGTGCTGCTTGGAATTGCAGCATTGATGGTTACGATCTTTAAAGACATAGAACTCGATGATAGCTATAAGCTAATCTGCGTAGTGGTATATGGTGTTTTGACAATTTTGGCATTACGGAAAAGCCCAACGTTCAGGCTGGCTGTAGACCTTTGCGCAACGACGGCCTTACCTGGAAAATCTAAAAGCAAGGCAGCACGCGTTTTCTTTTTGGTCATCTTGGCATTTACTCTGGTCTGCACTGTTGTATCAACCGTCCTACCTGTCAGCCTCATTCTTAAAGCTTACTCAGGTGAAGATACGCCTGAAGCCCTAACCAAGCTGATGCTCATATCGATTGTTCTCGCCAGTATGACGTTGATCCCTGTCGTAGTTTTTTATGACAGCAAAACCGATCTCTTTAAACGAATATCGCAGTGCTTAGCAGCGGCATTCGTAGTCTTGGTAATTATCATCGGGGCTTCACCGGGAGGCCCTTTGACCATCGTGTACTCGGCGGCTTCCCTGATGAGCGTACGCGACCAAGCTGCAGCCAAATTCTTGCTGACCGAGAGTTACGCGAAAGAGGATCTAGATACTGAGGTCTGGGGCGCAGTGGAGACGATACGCAAACATCCTCTAGTCTCCGCATTTCCACTTTTTTCTTTTGGGGATGTGCTGCTGCTTTGCCCAGCAAAGCTGATCAAAACCGAGCTCAAGGACTGGCCAGCCAAATCGGTTTACTGTGTCTTAACGAAAAACAGCAAGGCCCTTCGGATGCCGCGAAAATCTGAAGTGGCGACGGAGGCTAAGAAGTTGATCGAAACCGTACCTCAAAAGCCTTCAGCCTGATTACTTCTACAGGAAAGGTTGATTCAAGGTAGGCCGCGCGCTCTGCTTGTTAGCATCATATTGAATTTGCGCCGCTCTCCTTGGTCAACTCCGGCTTACGGGCTCAGACTTCAAGTAGCAGCGTGCAAAAAAGGTGTTTTCATCAGTCGATGATCAGGCAACCGTCTTTTTCAGCAGAATCGGCCGTTTGCAGCCCTTCGTGACAGGCAGCTATCGGCCAAAAGCAGAAGCTCCCGTCTGGTTGAATCCACAACCCATTGCAGCTGTTCGAAGCGTCTACGAAACCAGGGACGATTCAAAGTTTTCTTTAGAACCTGGGATAGGCGCTCCGAGATTTGGGGCGATCATCGTCATCAGGAGGATCTGGGTCTTCATTAGGGGCAATTGAATCACCAGAACCAGGTAGCATCGGGCCCGTCTGTTGAAGATTAGGGGCCACAGGTCGAAACCAGCTGCTGAAGGCTAACGCTTCCTCCTGAAGAAAATACTCAATCCGCCTTTGTTGACCAGGGTTCAAGAATTTTCCAGCAATGCCTCGTCCTAGGGATTGGATTAATGATTCGAGCTTTCTGGGATTTGGCTCGTCGAAAATTTTCACTCCCTTTGTGCCGTAAATCAGCATCATCAACCCATTGCTCAGGATTGCCTCGGCACGAATCGCAGCGAAGATGCGTGCGAACCGTGTGGTTTGATCACCACCGGTGGGAATGCTCTTCAACCAATTCAAAAGTGTCGTATGCTTTGGATAGTCTGGATACCTATCAGGAAGCAAAGACGGCAAGGAGCGGTTTACCGACCCAAGCGTAAGCGTGGGGAAGCTATTCGGCTGTGGTTTTTGGTAGTAGGCCAAGATATCTTCGGTGTTATAAAGGTAGGCAATTGGGAACCCAGCACTTTCAAATTCCAGATACTCTCTTAGCTGTTCGTCGTCGAATGCGAGTAGCTCACCGCTAGCGTGCACTTTCGTCTCGGCGAGCAACAGCGTCGAATCATCCAAGGTTGCTAAAAAATCTGCGCAGACCTTCCGCAGGGAGTCACCTTGCTGATTTGCGTAATACTCCAAAGTCGAGCAACGGATACCATTATCTCGGCAGTAGGCCTGGAGAGACGCCACTATAGCCGTCTGGATCTCGTTTTCTCTGGGCGTACGGCCCCTGTTCTTCCTCATTGATCCCTCGGGTTTTATCCTCATAACCATAGATAGTGAGATAGTGGCCCTGTGCCGTCAACATAGAGATAACGAGCGCGCGGCGAATCCGCGCTCTTGACTCCAGCACTAGGGACGATTGTGTCCGCAATCTTATGAACAAGGGAGCAGGCACGCTTTCACGATAATACGAATACACCAGGTATCGCTTACCGGACGGGGCGACTTATACTCCATAAAATTACAGTTCCTGGCCGATTTTGGATCATAATGCGGGTCAAACTATGGGTCGGAAGCAGGCCTCGGTGAGCGTAAGCTTTGGTCGAAGACTGCCTGTTGCCATCGGCAGCATGGGCAGCTCTCCGCCGGGCGTGTTGGCTGAGTGTGCTAGTAAGATCCGGCCTGTCACCTAGTAATGATCATCTCGATCCGGGCGAAATTTGGGCTCCGGCTTTGGTTAGCAGTTCGTATAGGGGCGCAATCTTTGTTTGTGTGCCAGGCTAAGCACAGTAAATATGCCCTGTTGTTCGGGCCGCGTAAAAACCACGAAAATCCTGCTGTCGCCTCTATTTCATCCTGAAAAAAGCTCCACCATGCACCGTCATCCAGTCCGATAAAATGACGGTGTGGTACTCAAGATCCTTGCTCTTATGGATCGTCATCAAAGGAAGTGCGTTCACGCCTTCCTACGTGTCGAGGGCGTGGGACCAATCCGTACTGTGGAGCGGTCTGGATAAAGATGTTCCGCCGTTGCGTCTAACATTTTTTTTTATAATAGCCAGCTCCCTTGGCTATAGGTGGCGTTGAAACGAATAGGTATCGTCAAATCTCAAGGCATGTCTCGCGCGCCAACCTTATCCGCTGGTTGGCAGTGGACTATGATTTCGAAGGCTAGGCGGAGCACAACCGAGATAGGTTGGTGCTAACTGACGGAGCTACCGGGCTATAAAACGAGGCCGTCCGTTTTGAGCTCAGAGCGAAGCTTGGCGACGCGACGCATCTCGACTGAACACTCGCTGCTGTGAGCTGCTCTTAGAAGGACGATGACTAAAAAAGCGTGAGTCCACGATGGAGATCATCCGGGCTTGTCGAACAGTAGCAGATCCACGCTGAGCGCGTCAGCTGTGCATAAGGGACGTAGAAGGAGGATCTAAGTGCAACTATCACCTTAGTGTTCATTTACCGGTTGGGCAGGGAGCGACAATGCTTGCGCACCTTCTCCCAGCGACCAAACCGGAAACGATCATACTGGCGAACCGGTACAACCTTGGCATGATTATTCATAACCAAATCTCCGTTTATTCTCAGCAAGCCGCTGATAGGCCCTTACATCCCATATGCAAGCGACGCATAGTGGTTTGAGGGGACCCGGAGATCCTGAGGTGATAGTTGCGCGACAAATGGTAGCAGGGAGCCAGCTATCTGGGAAGTGACGATCCTAGGGGCTACACAATCGAAATGCTGCCCAGAACCTTCTCAGCGCTGACCTGGCTGGTGCTCCTCGACAAGCCGTGCGTACGCCTTAATCGTTTCTCTCTCTGCCTCATAGAGAGCCCTAAGGCGTGACTCTTCTGCCCGACTGACCTTGCCGACGGAGTTCTCGTAAACGGCCCAGGCGATAGAAGCGCTGGCCAGCACCTTATGCAGAGCTTGAGCTATCTCATCCATTGACGCTCACCTTGTCACCCATCGTTGAACAGTACAGAGAAAGGCTCATGATGACGCCTGTTTAGCTTGGGATAGCAATCTTAGACGAAAGGTTCACCCCTTGCATCAGAATCCCACCGTACGCTGGTCGGTTTGGGACCCCTATCTCACCGGCCTCATTCGCACAGATCATCGGCTGGCCGATACCAAACTGTAGACGACAAAAACAGGCTGCGCCATTATGATGCCATCAGCTGGCCCGCTTTTCACCATGGATATTAGGTGCCAAATTGTCTACATCCAATCTCAAACGTTTTTCAATCCATAAACTTTTTCAAGAGCGAGATGTAAGCCTCGATTTTGATGACAATTGCCGAGTTTTGGTGGCCGAGAACGGCCACGGAAAAACCAGTATCCTTAATGCCCTGTATCACACTATTCGAGGCGATAGTATCAAGCTTGGGAAGATAGATTTTCAGTGGGTTGAAATTGAGTTTGATGACGGTGAGAGATTCAAGATATTTCGCAAGGAGCTGGATCTTGCTAACGCTTTCAAGGATAAAGCGTTTTATGATCACTTATGCATACTCGTAGGTAAAGAGGAAACGCATAGACTAGTTGAGGCATATTTTGATCACGTTAATCAACCCAATAGATTGAGGATTAATCCTTATTTCAAGTTTGCCCAAAAGAAGACAGGCTTCCCACCCGAGACGCTAATTGCCTTCTTGGGGCAGCATTTGGGGTCGGGGTCCGACGAAGAAAGTGGAGTTAAGACTAAAATTAAATTTAGCCGAATAAAGGATAAGTTCCCCTACACTTTGCTGTACTTGCCTACGTATCGCCGCGTTGAAGTTGATCTCTCTATTGGCGAGGGCGACGATGGGAGCGGTACAAGAGAAAGTATTTATTTTGGTATGCGTGACGTGGAAGAGTTGATCAAAGCTCGCACCCAGGAGATCCTATCGTCATCGGTAGAGTGGTTTTCGAAAGTTAACGGGCAAATGCTGAGTCAGCTTGTTGAGGGCTTTTCTCTAGATCAAGAGCTGAAGGAAAGCATTAAAAAACCGGGTGATGTGAAAATTGTACTTGACCGCATTGGAAACAATATTGATGGTGAGACCAAGCAGCGGATTTTGGAGCTGATTGAGTCGGACGCAATATTTATGGATCACGACCCTCTGATTTTCTTTATCTCTAATCTGGTCAAGGTTTATGAGCAGCAGCGCGAAAATGACCAAGCGCTGCAGAGCTTTACTGAAGTTTGCAATAGATACCTTGGTGACAAGATGATAAAGTACAACGAGGGTTCTGTTGCGCTGCAGGTCGTGCGGCGGAAGAATCAAAGGCCCGTCGGTTGGGACGTTTTATCTTCGGGTGAGAAGCAAATAATTTCATTGTTTGCAAAGCTTTACCTCCAGAAACAGAACAGTTTCGCTATATTCTTTGATGAACCTGAACTTTCGTTGTCGATGGAGTGGCAGAAGACACTATTGCCGGATATTCTGGATTCTGGAAAATGCGCTTTTCTCTTAGCCACGACTCATTCCCCGTTCATCTTTGAAAATAACTTGATGCCATACACGGTGGATCTCTCGCATTACATAAAGGAGCTGTGATGAGCAGGGTGGCTACTTTAAAAAGTGCAGCATCTTCCGCTGCGGTGAAATTCCTTGAGGTGACCAGAGCTCACGCCAAGAGGCCACAGGCTGCGATATGCATTTTTGAAGGGGGCGACGAAAAGTATTACGCTTGCAGACTAAGCTCAATTTTAGGTCAAGACTGTTGGGTGGGGGTAAACACTGGGGGCAGAAATCCTGTGTTAGAGCTTCGGAAGCTAATTTTGCAGCACCCCGTCTATAGGAAGTGTAGATTTCTATGTTTTATCGATAAAGACTACGATGACTGGCTGGTAAATCCTGATCCAGAGCGGATCTACATCACTCCGTGCTACTCCATCGAGAACCTGTATGCGAGTCAGGTGTGCCTGGTAGGCGTACTCTCCGCCGAGTTTCGGGTCACCGACTTTAATGACATGGCGAGTGAGTATACTGCCTGTATTGACCTGTTTCAAAAACGTATGGCCGAAGTTTGTGAGTGTCTGTTGCCATTTAATATCTGGGGCAAGGGGCGCGCATTAATGGAGAGAGATGGTAAGGATATACCGAAGGTTTTCCTTAACGATGCTACTATCGATAAACTAATTCGGCTTGATCTGGCGTCGTGTAGCATGCTCTACGATCCTAATGATATAAGCTCTTTGCTAAAGAAAAGCAGCAACGACGATTTCTGCGCTGATGCGATAGCTGAGGCAGCTTCTTCATTTGAAAACGCTGATCGTATGCTGCGTTACAGAGGTAAACAGCAAATTGAAGCGTTTAGGCGGTTCTTGTCAGCACTGCGGCATGACTTCGTCACTGGAGGGGGCGTAGTGTTCAAGCAAAAAGGTAAGTTGAAAATGGAATTCGATGATGCCAAGGATTTGCTATCAGAGCTTTCCCAATATGCTGATACCCCAGAGTGTCTTCGCCGTTTTCTGCATGTAAGGCGTGTGGAAATGAAAGGTTGAGACAGGCGGCTTAGATATGGCCGCTGTGCCTAAATTTTTTGCTGCAACGTGATGCCCTGCTAGTTGTGGTCGACAATTAAAGGGTATCGCTACTGTCCATTGACAGTCTAGCCTCGTAGAGAATACTAACGACTAGAACAATGAAGATTGCGCCTGCTAGCCACGTAAGAGTTTTAAGCTTCTTGAGCAGTTTGTTGGTTGCGTCAATCAACTGCTTGGCCTAGCTGTGTCTCAGATAATACTTGAAGGTTGAATCGCCCTGGGTTTTTAGATACTCTCCAGGCTCGCTGTGTAACGCTTTTCAAACTCTATCGGCGACAGCTGATTGTTTTTGAATTCTTCGGGATAACGCTGGTTGCATATGGCACCTGCTAATGAGCCTAATTATAAGGCTTGGAGGTGTCTACGAAACTAGGGGCGATTCAATTGCACGGTGCGAAATTACCTATCGGGCCCAGTCGGGGGGGGGCGAAGGGCGCTTGGAATGACCGTTAGATCAAAAGTTATGAAGCAGTGCGGTGTCGTCATTGCCTAGCCCCGCAGTAGTTGAGTAATGCTGGCGAGCCCGTGCACCACTGCTCGGGCTGTGAACTGAGCGAAGAGCACTTTCCGCTTAGTGATCTGGCCGCAATTCTTCGCGACTCGCTTTTGTCAATCTCCACATGATTAGTTGACTGACCGTTATTGGCCTATTTCTGCCTGTTGTGAAGGACCGCTGCTGACCGATAGGTGCACCTGGTCAAAGCTATTCACGTACTCTAACGCCTGTACTTTGAAAAAACGGCCTGTACAATCCAGCGACTTGTACACAAGAAAAAAGCCACCTGTCCTAGAACAGGTGGCTCCTAGTACCAACGGAAAAGATGGTCTCGTTAACGAATAAACGCGACCGCGGCGAAGAGAATCGCTACCACGAGGGAGAGCATCACACCGATATTCATAACGAGGCTCACCTCAAACCGGGATAGCTCTGCCCGAAATTGCGTTATGTCGGGATCGGATTTACCTGCTGAAGATAAATCCACATCGGAGTCCATGGCTTGGATAACTGCGTCGATTTTCTGCTCAGGCACGTTGATAGCCTTCAGGGCTCTATACATTGCCAGTCGATTTTTCATTAAGGCCTCCAAAAACAAAGAAAGGCCTGCCCCAGGACGGGGGAGGCCCGTCGTGGGTGGGATGTGAATAGCTGCTTCCATCGACACTCAAGTCGACTGTCCGCGCTGCCGAAGCGATGCGGTCATTGGGAGGATCCTGCGGAAAACCGCAGCGCCGTCTTGATGATCCTGACGGCTGATATGCACACGTGAAAGTGCTCCCACAGACATTTTCTGTCAATTCACAAACCGGCTACCGAGTGTTCCCTAATGTTGGGTAATCGCGCCGGACATTTATTGATTTACAGGCGTTGAATACGCGTCCCCTAGACAGGGCACGCCTGCCACCCTTTGCCTTTCATCACCTGTGCGGCCAGGTCTCCAGCGCCTCTAGGACCGGCCAGGATTTCTCGCATCTTGGCAATGTGTGGCTGGCCAATTTCGCGCCATGCCGAGCGCGCTGGTGGCTTCTTGCGCACTTCTGTGCAAGCGCGGGGTGCGGGCTGGATTGAAACTGGCTTGCCAGCTGGATGCTGTTTTTTGCGGCCGGCCCACAAGCGAAACTCCCCGGCCGACACACGCTTCACCAAGGCGAAGAAATAGGCGACGACATTACGTACCGTGCCGCTTTGACTGCGTGCCTGTAGTTCGTCCAGCACGTCCTGGCGATGGTGTGACGGCAACCGTTTCAAGGCCATTAGCGCGTCTCTTTGTTGATCTGCTTTGGCGTTGGCCAGGCATGGCGGCAATGCCAGAGGTGCTGACGGTGAATCGCTTTCCTCACGCGTATGCGCGCGGTACGTACGTTCTTTTTTGTATAAATACGGCTTATACGTACGGTTTTGCTCTTGAGGTATCTGGCGGGTCTCTTTGGTCTGCTGTGTAACGGTCGATCTATTTGCGGAAGTACCAGGTATGGATGTTCGATTGACCCTGGGACGCTTTCGCGATGGCGCGGAGGGCGGTGGGTCATCGTCTTTGTTGTGTTGATCCCGGATGGCAATGGGGAGACGTTCAGGCAGCTCCTCAGAGGTCGCCAGAATGTGCTCGGCAAGATGCTTGATCTGTTTGTTCTCATGGCCGATGCAGGTGGCCATAAGCTCCGCCAGGCTCTCGTCGAGAGCAAAAGCTTCATGGAGGCTTAGAGCGCGCTCATTGACCCGGTACAACACGCTTTGAACATTGCCCGTTAGGAGGTCGCAGTGCTGCCTGACAAAGCTGATCCATCCTGTAAGCCGCAGCACGGCTAAGGCGCGCCAAGCCGTTGCAGCGCCCGCTCGTTGCCCACAGGGAGTACAGGTGAGGTAACGGCGCAGTTGCCCCATGTTCACTAGCGGGCTGAGGCCATCAGCGGTGCGAAGCATGTGCAGGACCTGCCAGCCGTTGCGCTCCAACGGGGTAAGGCGTCGATCGAGCATGAGCGCCGTCAAGGTAGCGCTCAGAGCATCTTGATCTTGTGAGTTCTGATGAGTGCGTAGGTCTGCCATGAGATGACTCCGAGGTATGGGCCATGACGGCCCGTTCCTCTGTATCTCATCGCGGATCAACCTGCGTGTAAGCCGACAATGCGATTTGCATCACCACCGTGTTTGTCCCGGAGGCTGGTACTTCGATTGTAAAAAAGCTGTTCCGTACCAACCGATGGCAGTCCTCCATCAGCGTATGGCAACTACTTTCCGATCGCTGATTTCGATGGTTGCTGATACCGAGAGATTGCCGGTAGCTGCTCCCTGGATGTGCTCGCTCCACCACTTCATCATCGGCCGTCTGCGCTCAATGTAGTCCGCTCGGTTATAGGCGCTACGTACCTCGTCCTTATCGACGTGGGCAAGTGCAACCTCAATCAGCTCAGCGTCCCAACCCTTTTCATTGAGGATAGTGCTCGCCATCGAGCGCATTCCATGACTGACCAAGCGCCCTTCGAAGCCCATCCGTTTCAACGCCATGTTCGCGGTCTGGCTGTTGCAATGGGTGCGTGGATTACGGTCCGAGGGAAACACGTACTCCCTGTGTCCGCTGTAGGGCTTGATGGCTTCTAGCAGCGCCAAGGCTTGCTCCGTGAGCGGGATGATGTGTGTGCGACGTTTCTTCATTCGCTCCGCAGGGATCGTCCAGATCTTCTTCTTGAAGTCGATGTCAGCCCACCGAGTGGTCGCAGCTTCTGCTGGCCGAGTCATCGTGTGGAGTTGCCACTCGATGAGGCAGCGAGTGGTTCTTTTGATGCTCGCGTTGGCGATCGCCACCATGAGCTCGTTGAGCTCATCGGGGGGCAATGCCGCCATGTTTTTCTTCTTCGGTTTTTTGAAAACCGAACGAATGCCGCTCAGGGGATTGGCATGGATGAGTCCGTAATTCACGCCGTAGGTCATGATTTCGTTGAGGCGTTGGGTCAGGCGCTTGACCGTTTCCAAACTGCCTTTGGTTTCAAGTGGCCTGAGCAGCTTGATGACGTGAGGCGCACTGATTTCTGAAATGGGAGTCGCGCTTAAGTCTGGGAAGACGTGAAGCGTGAGCGAGCGCCAGATATCTTCGGCGTAGGCAGTAGTCACTGAGTCTTTCTTCAGCTCAAACCACGCCGTCGCCACGTTTTGAAAGGTGTGCTCTGTCGCAGCTTTTTTCGCTTGGCGATCCGCGTCGCGCTGTTCTTTAGGGTCCAGTCCTTGGGCAACCAGCTCCCTAGCCTCGACAGTGCGTTTTCGCGCATGGGCCAGGCTGAGCTCAGGGAATGTACCCAGTCCCATGTTGATCCGTTTTTTCGTCACGGGATGGACGTAGTTGAAATTCCATAGCCTTGAACCATTGGTACGGACTCGCAGCTGGAGGCCGTTGCCGTCGGTCAGTATGTAGTCCTTGGCTTGGGGTTTGGCGGCTCTGATTTTTACGTCTGAAAGGCGTGTGGCTTGGGCTCCCATGCGTACTCCAACGCTGTTTGTGTATTCCAAAATTTACCAGCCGAAGGCTTGGAATACGTCTTGGAATACATTTCAAAATGGATCTGCGTGAAGTGCTATGGAGCCCAGTGGCGCTGAAACCCCCGTATTTACTGGGTTTCAGGCACAAAAAAAGACGTCCGTGGACGTCTTTAGATGATGAAATGGTGGAGCCGGGGGGATTTGAACCCCCGTCCGCCAGTACTCCGCTGTCGGTACTACATGCGTAGCCGTGTCTATTAAGTTAACCCTCAGCGACCCGACGGGCAGGGTGCTTTGGGCGAGTTGTGTAAGTTTTAGCCGCTTCGTCCACAACGTACTGCACGGCGATTCTGTTCTATATGACAATCACTTTGGGTTTACAGACATCCCCTGATGATTGCTGGACCCGAAGGTACCAGAAGGGAAGAGCTAAGGCTGCTTACGCAGCGATAGCGTAGTCCCCGTAGGTTTCGTCATTGGCAACTATAGAAGTTGCAACAGTGGATTTACGAGTTCTGTTACCAACTCGGCATGCACCTAAAGTTTCGCAACCGGCGTCGAATCCTAAACGGCCCCGAACCTGTCGCTTCGTGAATCTACTGGAGCGACAGGCATTTGCAGTGTACGCCAATCCGCGGCTGAGGCCAACCCGGAGGTTGGCCTTCGGTGCTTACGAATTCTTACCGTCCTTGTTCGCCTTCTGAATTTCCTGGATGGTTTGAGTGGTTTCGGCGATGCATTTCTCGGTGCCTTCCTTGGTGTTCAGCGCTTGATGGGCTTTGGCTTGCTGAACGCTGGCCTCGACGCGCGCCTGGAGGTCCGGTGCCTGAATTTGGTTCTTGGCATTGGCGATGGTTTGCAGGTTGGTCTCGCAGAGACTGTCCGTGCCACCAGCGGCAAACGATGACGACGCCAGCATGGAGGCAGTGACGAACAGACCTAGCAGTACAGAGCGTTTCATGTGTCTCTCCTTGAACTGAGGGCACAGCATCGCTGGCCGCCAGTACGGCTACCAATTGAGGGAAGGTCCCGCGTTTGCGGGACTTGTTCAGTGGACTGCGCCGGTTCGCCAGGGTTCTATTTTTCTTCAGCTGGCCCTGGCCTGGGTCACCCGATCCACCAGATAGACCAACCCGTGGTAGTCGATTTCGCCATGTCGCGTAAGACCGATCTCGCAGGTGCGGCTGGTGGAAATCCCTTCGCTGCACGGCTGTACCGCGTCCTTCAACGTGCGTAATGCATGCGCGTTCAGCTCCGGTGTGGTGAAGCCTTTGTCGCCGGCAAAACCACAGCAGTGAATGCCTTCGGGAATGACCACGTGCTTGCTGCACTTACGCGCCAGGTCGATCAGCGCCTGGCTTTCGCCCAGGTGCTGGGTGCTGCAGGTGACATGGACGGCGATGGGCGCTTCCTGCGGGGTGAAGTCCAGGCGATCCATCAGATGCGTGCGGATGAAGCGCACCGGGTCGTACAGATCCAAACGCACATCGCCAAGGTCCTGGACCAGCCGCAACGTGCACGGGCTGGTGTCGCAATAAATCGGGTCGAGCCCGCCACGACTGGCGTGCAGTAGCGCGCCGATCAGTTCCTGGCGCTTGTGTTCGGCCTGTTCGGCGTAGCCCTTGGAGGCGAACGGCTGGCCGCAGCAGAGGCTGTCCACGTTGTCTGGAATGATGACTTGATAACCGGCCTTTTCCAGCAGACCGCGAGTCTTGTCGTACAGCGACATCTGCTCTTTATCCTGTGCCGCCGGGCCCATGACTCGGGATACGCAGGCGGCCAGGTAGACCACTCTCGGGCGTTCGTCCGATGCGCTCGGGCTGAAGCGGATGGCGCTTTCCGGTTGCGGCATGGCGTTGGTCCATTGCGGAACCTTGCCCTTGGACAGTCGTGTCAACGATGCCGAGAGTTTCGCCAGGCGTGGCGCTCCCAGCAGCATGCGTGCACCGTTGGCAACGTGCAGGGTGAAGCGTGCGCCTTGGAGGGCGGTGGCGAAATTTCCTTCAACCCAGTTGGCGATATTCGTGTTCTTCGCTTCGCGGCTGCGAAGTTTTTTCACCAGCTCGCCGGTATTGATGCCTACCGGGCAGCGTTGTGCACACAGGCCGGTGGCGGCGCAGGTGTCGATGCCTTGGTATTGGTAGGCCGCTTCAAGTTCGGATGTGTCGATGCCCGCACGTTTTTTCGCCTGGATGTCGCGCCAGATCACGATGCGTTGGCGCGGGCTCAACGTCAGGTCCTTGGAGGGGCACACCGGCTCGCAGAACCCGCATTCGATGCACTTGTCGACGATCTCATCGGCGGCCGGCAGCGGCTTGAGGTGCTTGAGGTGGATCTGCGGATCTTCGCTGAGCACCACGTCCGGGTTGAGGATGCCGTTGGGGTCGAGCAGGCGCTTGAGTTGCCACATCAGCTGGTAGGCATCGCTGCCCCATTCCAGCTCGACGAACGGCGCCATGTTGCGTCCGGTGCCGTGTTCGGCTTTCAGCGAGCCACCGAATTCCACCGCCACCAACTGCGCGACGTCGTCCATGAACGCCTGGTAGCGTGCGACTTCTTCCGGGTTGTTGAAGCCTTGGGTGAAGACGAAGTGCAGATTGCCTTCCAGTGCATGTCCGAAAAGGATCGCTTCGTCGTAGCGGTGTTTGTCGAACAGCTCGATCAGGCGATTCACACCAATGGCCAGTTGCTCCACTGGGAAGGTCACGTCTTCGATGATCACCGTGGTCCCGGTTTTGCGCACCGCCCCAACCGCTGGGAAGGTGTCTTTGCGGATCGCCCAGAGCCGGGCGTTTTCCCGTGGATCTTCGGTGAAGTCGACCTGCTTTTCCACCGGGAAACCGGCCAGCGAGGCCATGATCCGGGCGAGTTGTTCCTGTAGGAGCGATGAAGAGGCCGCGCGGGATTCGATCAGCAGGGCACAGGCATTGGTCGACAGATGTTGTACGAAATCCGGCATACCCGGTTTGTCCTGCACCGAACGCAGGCTGCGCCGGTCCAGCAACTCCACCGCCGATACGGGCTGGCTTTTCAGCACGGTGACCGCGTTGCAGCAGGTTTCCACATCCGGGAACACGATCAGCGCCGACGCCTTGTTCGGATGGTCGATAACGGTGTTGTAGGTCACCGCACTGATGAAGCCGAGGGTGCCTTCGGAGCCCACCAGCAGATGGCTCAAGATATCCACAGGGTCGTCGAAGTCCACCAGGGCATTGAGTGACAGGCCGGTGGTATTTTTCAGACGATATTTGTGGCGGATTCGGGCCGCCAGTTCGCTGTTGGCGCGGGTCTCGCGACCGAGGATTGCCAGGCGTTCCAGCAGGTCGCGGTGGCTGGCGCGAAAGGCTGTCACGCTGGCGGCGTCTTCGGTATCGAGGCGGGTGCCGTCGGCCAGTACCAGACGGATGCCGGCCAGGGTGTGATAGGTGTTCTGCGCGGTGCCGCAACACATGCCGCTGGCGTTGTTGGCGACGATACCGCCGATTTTGCAGGCGTTGATCGAGGCCGGGTCCGGGCCGATCTTGCGTCCGAACGGGGCCAGCCAGGCGTTGGCCTGGGCGCCGATCACGCCGGGCTGCAAGCGGATCTGCGTGCCTTGTTCGCGGATCTGCCGAGCGTTCCAGTTGTCCCCCAGCACGATCAGCACCGAGTCGCTGATGGCTTGCCCGGACAGGCTGGTGCCTGCCGCGCGGAAAGTGACGGGCACCCGGTCGCGCTGGGCGAATTGCAGCAGCGCTACCACTTCGTCTTCGCTCTCGACCCGGACCACCAGTTTCGGAATCAGCCGATAGAAACTGGCGTCGGTACCGAAGGCCAGGGTCGACAGGGGATCGTCGAAAAGGCGTTTCTGTGGGATCAGTTGGCGTACGTCGCGTAGGAAAGGGGCCGGGAGGGTCATTGGTCCTCCAGGATCAGTACCACCAGGTCTTTCGGGCCATGGGCGCCGTAGGCCAGGACCTGTTCGATGTCGGCAGTTTTCGATGGGCCCGACACCAGCAGGGCGTTGGTCGGCATGCCTTGGGCCCATTCGAATTCCTGCTGCACTTCATAGAAGTTGTCGCGGATCTCGCTGGCCTTGAGCAAGGCGAAATGCACCGGCGGGACCAAGCTCATCAGGCGCGGTTCTTCTCGCGTCGGCCAGAGAATCAGGCTACCGGTAGCGGCGATGGCGCCGAGGGTCCCGGTCAAGCTGGCGGGCGTATCGTTGAACAGCTCGGCTTTCCATTCCTCCACCGGTCGGTCGTAGGCCTTGAGGGTTGGCAGGTCCGGATTGTTCGCCCAGAACTGTGTGACTTTTTGCCCGTGAGGCGTGGTCGGGGCAATGAGCAGGCTTGGCAATTGGCGATCGCGCAGCAGCTGCGCCAACAGCGCCGGCCAGTCTTCGCCGGAGGTCAGATGGATTTCGGTGTGCACCGCTTCCATCAGCTTGCGCAACTGCGGGATGCGCTCTTCAGGGGCGTAGCGATAGGTTTTTGTCACCAGCTCGACGTTGTAGTTGTCAGCAACGGGCGTGGTGCCTGTCAGGCTTTTGCGCAGCTTGGCGAGGATATTTTCCTTGGCGCTCATCGACGGTCTCCCCGTGGGTCCAGGTGTTCGCGGGCCAGGTCATGCAATGAGCGGGCGGCGGGTTTGGGGGCGCTGTGGTTCTGGGTCCACGGGCCGACGTTACGGGGCGTCAGGGCGCGCAGGCGTGTGGCGAGGAAGCCGAACAGCCGGTACAGCCGCGGTGAGCTGTTGAGCCAGGCCCAGGCGTTCCAGATGAAGCGTTCCTTGGGCGAATACTTGCTGCCCTGGCCGCGCAACACCTGATGGGGACTGTTCGGCGCCTTGACGTTTTCTTCCCGCAGCCGTCGCAGCAGGGCCGGGATCGGAATCTTCACCGGACACACTTCACTGCAGGCACCGCACAGCGAAGAGGCGCTCGGGTGGTCCGGCACTTTGGCCAGGCCGACCATGTGCGGCGTGATGATTTTTCCGATAGGCCCCGGGTAAACCTCGCCATAGGCATGGCCACCGATTCGGGTATAGACCGGGCAATGATTCATACAGGCGCCACAGCGGATGCAGTTCAGGGTCTGGCGCAGTTCGCTGTCGGCAAACGCCTGGCTGCGACCGTTGTCCAGCAACACCAGGTGCACCTCCTGGGGGCCGTCCAACTCGTGCGGCTTGCGTGGGCTGGAAATCATGTTGACGTAGGTGGTGATCGGCTGGCCGAGGGCCGAGCGGGTCAGAAGCGAGAGTAGCGGCACGACATCGCGCAGGTTCTCCACCACTTTCTCGATGCCGGTCACGGCGATGTGTACGGGCGGCACGGTGGTGGACATCCGCCCATTGCCTTCGTTTTCCACCAGCAGCAGCGTGCCGGTTTCGGCGACGGCAAAGTTGACGCCCGAGACGCCGATGTCGGCCTCGAAGAATTTCTGCCGCAAGACTTTGCGACCGATCTGAATGAGTTGGTCGACGTCCTTGGTGTACTCCACGCCGAGTTTGTCGTGGAACAAGGACGCGACCTGACCGGCATTCTTGTGGATCGCCGGCATAATGATGTGTGAAGGCTTCTCTTGGTCGAGCTGGACGATGTATTCCCCCATGTCGGATTCGAGACATTCAATGTCCCGAGCCTCGAGGAAATGGTTCATTTCCATCTCTTCGCTGACCATCGATTTGCCCTTGATCACTTGCCGCGCCTCGTGAGCGCGGATGATCGAGAGGACGATGCCATTGGCTTCGTCCACCGTTTCCGCCCAGTGCACGTTCACACCGTTGCGGGTCAGGTTGCTTTCAAGTCGCTCGAGCAGGTCGGGCAGCTTGGATAACGCACGGGCGCGGACGGCATTGCCCAGCCCCCGCAGGTGTTCTCTTTCGTGGGCATCGCTGAAGGACGTTGCCCGCTTGGTCATCAGTGAATCCATCGCGCTGCGAAAGTTGTTTCGCAGTTGCGTGTCGTCCAAAGCCTTGTGGGCTCGGGCGCGAAAATCTTCCTGCACTTCTACAGCCGGAATCAGCGTGGGCGTGCTCATGCGACACCTCCGGTACGCTGCCAGAGGAAGCTCGCCAGATGCTGGCCGCGCAGTGCCTCTTGCTGCTTTTCCAGTGCGCCGTTGATGTTCATCAGGCAACCGCAGTCGGCACTGATGACCTGATGCGCGCCGGATTCCTTCAGCGCCCGGGTCTTGTCGGCCACCATCGCGCCGGAAATATCCGGCATGCGCACGCTGAATGTCCCACCAAAGCCACAGCATTCGCTTTCATGGCTGTGGTTAACCCGTTCCACGTTGCCCAGCTGCGCCAACAGGGCGCGGCCATGCAGGTGGGTGTTCATTTCACGCCGTGCCGAACACGAGGTGTGCAGGGCGACTTTCACCGGTGCGCCACTGTCGTTGAGCTGCACCTTGCAGACAAACAACAGAAACTCGGCCAGTTCGTAAGTCCGGGCCGCCAAGGCCTGGACCTGCTTGAGCGTCTCGGGCTCATCCTTGAACAGGTCGGCGTAATGCTCGCGCAGCATGCCGGCGCAGGATCCCGATGGCACGACCACTGGGTAGTCTTCGGCAAACAAGGCCAGTTGTGCCCGCGCCACCGTCCGCGCCTGCTCGGTGTACCCCGAGGTGTAGGCCGGCTGGCCGCAGCAACTCTGCCCTTGCGGGTAGTCCACCCGGATCCCTTCACGCTCCAGCAGACGGATCGCATCCATCCCGGCTTCGGGATAGAACAGGTCCACCACGCAGGTGCCAAACAGGTAGACCCGTGGCGGTTTCTCGCTAGGGTACTGCCGAGGCTCGGGCAATGGCGGTGCGACTCGGGTCGCGTTCGGCACGGCGTTGTAAAAAAGCTCGCTCATCAGGCGTGTCTCCGGGTGGTCCCGGTTATCCGTCCGCTGAGGCCACTGAATATAGAGAGCAAATCTTTCAGCAGCCTTGCAGACCCGGTAATCGATAGCGGACGCCGATTCGTAGATCGGCGCCGGTTCTTTCGGTATTTCCTGTAGGACTCAGTGCACCAGCATCCCCGTGAACCAGTAGGCCTGGACCAAGGTGATCAGGCCGACGATCGTTGCAAAGAATAGGCTGTGTTTGAGGGTAAAACGGAACAGATCCGATTCCTTGCCCACCAGCCCGGTCGCCGCACAGGCCACGGCGATCGATTGCGGTGAAATCATCTTGCCGGTCACGCCGCCGCTGGTATTCGCGGCGACGAGCAGGGTGTCGTTGACGCCGATCTGGTGTGCGGTGGTGGCTTGCAGCGAGCTGAACAGGGCGTTGGACGAGGTATCGGAACCGGTCAGGAACACCCCCAGCCACCCCAGGAACGGCGAGAAGAACGGGAACGCCGCGCCCGTGCCGGCCAGCACCAGGGCCATGGTCGACGACATGCCCGAGTAGTTGGTGACGAAGGCAAACGCCAGCACCATGCCGATGGACAGGATCGGCCAGCGAAGCTCAAAAAGGGTTTCTTTGAAAGTGGTAAGACCAGTCTTGAGGTTGATTTTCAGCACCAGCATCGAGATCAGCGCAGAGAAGAAAATCGCCGTGCCGGTGGCGGAAATCGGATCGAGCTTGAACACGGCGGGAATGGCAGTGGGGTTGATCACGATCGGCGCGACCTTGATTACCATCTGGTCCAGGTGGGGGATAGCGAAGTTGAACACCCAGGCGTACATCGCACCGCCAGCGGCGAACATCGCCTTGAACGGTTTCAGGGTCCATATCGTTACCAGCACGGTGAGGATCAGGAACGGCGACCAGGCCTTGAAGATTTCCCCCAGGCTGTAGGGCGAAGCCACGGTACTGCGCGGTTGCCCGAAACCGCCGACGCTGGCGGTCACCGTTGCGCTGGAAGTGGCGCCGGCGATCTGAGCGCCGGCGCTGCGCTTGGGCTGCCAGACTTTCAGGAACAGGGTCAGGGAAATCAGGCTGGCCAGGGCCGAGGTGATGTCCGGCAGTTCCGGGCCGATGAAATTGGAGGTGAAGTATTGGGTGATGGCGAAGCTCAAACCCGCCACCAGCGCTGCCGGCCAGGTTTCCCGCACGCCGCGCAGGCCGTCCATCATGAACACCAGCCAGAACGGCACGAACAGCGACAGCAATGGCAACTGGCGACCGGTCATGGCGCCGATCTTGAAGGCGTCGATCCCGGTAACCTGGCCGGCCACGATGATCGGAATGCCCAGTGCGCCGAACGCCACGGGCGCAGTGTTGGCGATCAGGCACAAGCCTGCGGCATACAGTGGATTGAAGCCCAGGCCAACCAGCAGCGCGGCGGTAATCGCTACCGGCGCACCGAAGCCGGCGGCCCCCTCCAGGAAGGCGCCGAAGCAAAAGCCGATCAACAACACTTGCAGACGCTGGTCATCGGTAATCGACAGCACCGAGCTGCGAATCACCTCGAACTGGCCGCTCTTGACCGTCAGTTTGTAGAGAAAAACCGCGGCGACGATGATCCAGGCGATAGGCCACAGGCCATAGGCGAAGCCATAGCCGGCGGCGGCGAAGGCCATGTCGGCGGGCATGTTGAAGCCGAAGATTGCCACGGCGATCGCCAGGGCCAGCGTGATGCTGCCAGCGACATGGCCCTTGAGGCGAAACACCGCCAGGGCCAGGAAGAAGAACACGATGGGAATAACGGCCACGAGAGCGGACAAGCCAAGACTGCCGAGCGGGCTATAGAGCTGTTGCCAGGTTTGCATAGTGGGTGGGCCCCTAATTGTTGTTGGTCAGGCACTGGTCAGCGTGTTTGGTTAATTGGTAAGACCAATTTACAAGCGCTGTCGGCTAGGGTAAAAGCCTTGGTTGTGATGTGTCAATTTGCCGCTCGCAAAACTTTCGTCGAATAAGCGGTGCAGATGGCCCCTGATCCGTTTGTAGATCCCGCTTTTGATGCGTGTGGACAGGGCCTGGATAGGCCAGAATAGAGAGCCCGGCGAGCCGTCGGGATCGTGGAGAATCGAGTTATGGGGTTTGATCAGATTCGTCAGCGCCGTCTGTCTGACGATATTGTCGAGCGGCTTGAAGGAATGATCCTTGAGGGCACGCTGAAGTCTGGTGAGCGGCTCCCGGCCGAGCGGACCCTGGCCGAGCAGTTCGGCGTGTCACGTCCATCGCTTCGCGAGGCGATCCAGAAACTGACGGCCAAGGGGTTGTTGGTCAGTCGCCAGGGCGGCGGCAATTACGTTGTGGAGTCACTGGGGTCGACGTTCAGCGATCCTTTGTTGCAACTGTTGGAAAGCAATCCCGAGGCGCAGCGAGATTTGCTGGAGTTTCGCCACACGCTGGAGGCTTCCTGCGCTTATTACGCCGCACTGCGCGCCACCGACGTGGATCGCGAGCGCCTGACGGCAGCGTTCGACCAATTGCAGGATTGTTATTCGCGCCACGAAGAGGTGAGTCGGGCGGAGGAGGGCGCGGCGGATGCGCGGTTCCACCTGGCGATTGCCGAGGCCAGTCATAACGCGGTGTTACTGCACACCATCCGTGGGTTGTTCGACCTGCTCAAGCGTAATGTCGTCACCAACATCGGCGGGATGTACAAGCAGCGCAGCGAAACCCGCGACATGCTGATCAGTCAGCACCGGGAGTTGTATCAGGCGATCATGGATGGGCACGCCGAACAGGCGCGGGAGGTGTCCAGCCGACATATCTTGTATGTGCAGGAAGTTCTGGAAGAGGTGCGTCAGGAAGTGCAGCGCGTGGCGCGTGCCGAGCGGCGTAAGGGAATGTAACGGACAAGTCCTGTGGGAGCGAGCCTGCTCGCGATAGCGGTGTATCAGCCAACATCTCGTTGGTTGACCCACCGCTATCGCGAGCAAGCTCGCTCCCACATGGAGTCTTGCGAGAGCTAGTCTTCCTTGCCCTTGTTCCGCACAGCGCGTTGCAACTCACGACCGGCGTCGCGTTCGCGCTCGGTGTCGCGCTTGTCGTATTCCTTCTTGCCCTTGCCCAGCGCAATCTCGCACTTGATCAAGTGCTTGCTCCAATACAGCGAAGTGCAAACGCAGGTGTAACCCTTCTGCTGGACGCCAGCGAAGAGCTTTTCCAGTTCGCGTTTGTTGAGCAGCAATTTGCGCGAGCGCACCGGGTCGGCGATCACGTGGGTGCTGGCGGTGGTCAACGGCGTGATATGACTGCCCAGCAGCCAGGCTTCGCCGTCCTTGAGCAGCACGTAGCTGTCGACCAGTTGCGCCTTGCCGGCACGCAGGCTCTTTACTTCCCAGCCGGCCAGGACCATGCCAGCTTCGAACCGCTGTTCGATGAAGTAATCGTGTCGCGCCTTTTTATTTTGCGCGATGGTCCCTGTGGGGTGTTTCTTCTGTTTAGCCATAGGGGCGGCATTATAGGCAGTTGCGCGCGTGTCGGCTACGGTGAAGCTGTGTGCTTGAGCACCTTGAGTGAATCCCGGACAATGCGCCCTCTTTTTTGAACGCTTGGGCGTGATCACGATGTCGACAGACAAGGTTTCTGTCCACGGCAGTTGGGCTAGCCGCTGGGTCTTCATTCTCGCGGCAACCGGTTCTGCCGTGGGGCTGGGTAGTATCTGGAAGTTTCCATACATGGTCGGCGTCTACGGTGGCGGCGCCTTCGTACTGATGTTCCTGGCCTGCATCGCACTGATCGGCGCACCGGTCATGCTCGCCGAAACGCTGATCGGACGTCGCGCCCGGCAAAGCCCGGCCAATGCCCTGAAGGTGTTGGCGGTGGAAGCGGGGCACTCGACCAAGTGGTCCTGGGGCGCCTTCGCCGGAATGATCACGGCGCTGCTGATCCTGTCTTTCTATAGCGTGGTCGGTGGCTGGTCGCTGGACTACATCATCGACATGGGGCGAGGGGATTTTCAGGGGCTCCCGCCGGATCAGGTGGGGGCTTACTTTGGCGATGTGATCTCCGACCCCTTGAGATTGACCCTCTGGCACACCGTTTTCATGCTGCTTTCCGCCGTCGTGATTGCCAAGGGCGTGGTCGCGGGGCTTGAGCGCAGCCTGCGGATCATGATGCCGTTGCTGTTCGTCATGATCCTGGTGTTGCTGGGGTACAGCATGACCACTGGGCATTTCATGGAAGGCCTGCACTTCATGTTCGACTTCAAGCCGGAGAAAGTCCTGGATGGCCTGCTCCCGGCCATGGGGCATGCGTTCTTTTCCCTGAGCGTGGGCGTCGGCTCGATCATGATCTATGGCGCCTACATGCCCAAGAACGCCTCCCTGACCCGCACGGTCTTTGGCGTCGCGCTGTTGGATACCTTCGTGTCACTGATGGCTGGTGTGGCTTTGTTTCCGATTGTGTTCGCGGCCGGCTTGAACCCCAGCGAGGGTCCGGGGCTGATGTTTGTCAGCCTGCCGTTCGCCTTTGGCAGCATGGCGTTCGGACAGTTGATGGGCGTGGTGTTCTTCGTCCTGGTGGCCATCGCCGCCTGGAGCTCGGCCATTTCCCTGCTCGAACCCATGGTGGCTTATCTGGTTGAACGCACGCGCATCAGTCGCGCCTGGGTGACCTTCTGGCTGGCCTTTACCTGCTGGTTCGTGGGCCTGGGGACGGTGTTTTCCTTCAATATATGGAAGCAGGCCAAGTTTTTCGTGAACGAAGACGGGCTGTTCAGCCTCTATCAGTGGGGAGCTACCGGAGGGCTGGATTTCTTCGGCGTAATTGATTTCTTCACATCGCGGATCATGCTGCCATTGGGTGGTTTGTGTTTCGTGGTGTTTGCAGGGTGGGTGATGGGGCGTGAAGCTGTACGTGACGAGCTATCGCTGCGCAGTCCTGTATTGTTCGCCTTGAGCCTGTTCTTGATGCGCTACGTGGCGCCCATCGGCATTCTCGTAGTGTTTGCCGCCCAGCTGTGGAAGTGACGCTTACATGACGACACATATTCAACGCTCGGCCTTGCTGCCTTATCCCGCCCAGGCGTTGTACGACCTGGTCAATGATGTGGCGAGCTATCCGCAGTTCTTGCCTTGGTGTTCATCGGCCGAGGTGCTGGAGAGTTCCGAAACTCATATGCGTGCCAGTCTCAACATTGCCAAGGGTGGGTTGAGCCAGCGCTTTGTCACGCGCAATACCCTGGTGCCGGGGCAGTCGATTGAAATGAACCTGGAAGAAGGGCCTTTCAATCAGCTCCACGGCGTCTGGGTGTTCAAGCCGCTTGGCGAGAAGGCTTGCAAGATCAGCCTGGACCTGTCGTTCGACTATGCCGGCCCTCTGGTGAAAGCGACGTTGGGGCCACTGTTCAATCAGGCCGCCAACACCTTGGTCGACGCGTTCTGCCAGCGCGCCAAGCAAAATGCAGAGCTCAAGCGTTGATCGAGATAGAAGTGGTGTATGCCTCTGCTGAGCGCCAGCTCCTTCGTGCGTTTGCAGTGCCGCAAGGCACAAGCGTTCGAGCTGCGCTGAGGGCATCCGATGTTGCTGATACGTTCCCTGAGTTGGATCTGGCGACCTGCGCTGTGGGGATTTTCGGCAGGGTAGTCGCCGATCCCGATCAGCAGTTGGTGCAGGCGGGCGATCGGTTGGAGATTTACCGGCCTTTGCTGGTGGATCCGAAAGAAGTTCGTCGGTTGCGGGCGGCCAAGGCTGCCCAGGCGCGTCAATCAGGACAATAATCAGGCCTTGATTGCAGGCGATAAAAAACCCGGCATGCCGGGTTTTTTCATGTTGCCTGTTATTGCGGCGACGTATCCAGGGGTTCTGGTGTCGGCACAGGCACGGTCTCGACTTTGTCCACGTCCTTCTGGATCTGATCCAGCAAGGAGCCGGGTTTGGTCGGCTTTTCCGGTTTCGGCTTCTCGGCGTTCTCGGCAGGCGCAGTGACTGTCGTGCCGCTGTCCTTGCCCATGATGGCTTCGTCGCGGCTCACACCAGGCATGAAATCGCCCGACAGGCTGACCAGTTGATCGTTGGCGTTGAAAATAACGCTGATGCGTTCCTGTTGGCGCTCACCGCCGCCTGGCTGCAAGCTGTAGAGATAATCCCAGCGATCGGCGTGGAACGTGTCGGTCAGCAGAGGGTTGCCCATGATAAACCGTACTTGCCGGCGGGTCATTCCCGGGCGTAACTGGTCTATCATGTCCTGCGTGACGACATTGCCCTGCTGGATGTCGATTTTGTAAACCCCGGGGAATGAACAACCGGCGAGTGCGAGCAGTCCCACGAAGGTGAAACTGGTTAGCAAGAGCTTGGTGTTTTGCATCGGTGGGCGACTTCCACTATCTTGGCTGGGACAACGTAAACGCCGATCATACCCGCATTAAGAGAAGCTGCGAAGCAGCATCGCGAGAAAGCTGACCATGGTTGAAAATAGCGAACTACGCAAAGCCGGCCTCAAAGTGACCCTGCCACGGGTCAAGATTCTACAAATGCTCGATTCCGCCGAGCAACGCCACATGAGCGCCGAAGACGTCTACAAGGCGCTTATGGAAGCTGGCGAGGACGTTGGTCTGGCCACGGTCTACCGTGTACTGACCCAGTTCGAGGCAGCGGGTCTTGTGGCTCGTCACAATTTCGATGGCGGTCATGCTGTCTTTGAATTGGCCGACGGGGAGCATCACGATCACATGGTGGACGTGGAGACCCGCGAGGTCATCGAATTCGTCAGCCCGGAAATCGAAGCGCTGCAAAAGGATATTGCTGCGAAATATGGATTCGAGCTGATCGATCACCATCTGGTCTTGCATGTACGCAAACGCAAGTAAGCATGTTGCGTGAGCCCAGACTCTCGAAACGAAAGAAGGCGACCCCAGGGTCGCCTTCTTGCTTTATGGTGATTGTCAGCTTTTTGCCGCCGCCACCATTTTCTTGGCATGGGCCAGGGATTCCTTGGTGAGGTCGATTCCTCCCAACATCCGCGCCACTTCTTCCACGCGTTCGGTTTTGTTGAGCTTGGACACCGCTGTGCGCGTGGCATCCTCGCCGCGCACCTTGTGCACAAATAGATGTTGGTGCCCCTGGGCGGCGACCTGAGGCAGGTGGGTGACCGTCAGCACCTGGCCGCGCTCCCCCAGTCGGCGTAACAATTGGCCGACAATTTCCGCAGTCGGTCCCCCGATACCCACATCCACTTCGTCGAACACCAGCGTCGGCACGCGAGACGTCTGTGCCGTGATGACCTGGATGGCCAGGCTGATTCGCGACAACTCACCGCCCGAAGCGACTTTGGCCAGGGCCTTGAGCGGCTGGCCGGGGTTGGCGCTGACCAGCAGCTCCACTTGCTCCAGGCCGTTGGGCTGAAGCTCGTCGCCAGTGTTGGGGCGCAGTTCGATGGTGAATCGCCCACCCGGCATGCCCAGTCGCTGGATTTCCTGTTCGACAGCGTCGGCCAGTCCCGTCGCGGCCTGTTGCCGCAATTCGCTGAGCTCCCTGGCCTTTTCTTGATAATGACGGGCATAGGCAGCCAGTTCATCGCCGAGTCGCTCAATGGACTCGTCATTGGCATTCAGCGTTTCCAGTTCTTCCAGTAAGCGCTGTTGCAGTTCGGCCACTTCGGTTGGCTGGACACGATGTTTGCGGGCCAGGGTATAGATAGTGTCCAGGCGCTCTTCCAGGTACTGCAGTCGCGCCGGGTCGGCATCGAAATGATCGAGGAACCGGTTCAGCTCTCCGACGGCTTCCTCGACCTGGATCTGCGCGCTGGTCAACAGGTTGGTCGCTTCGTTCAGCGCGCCTACCGAATTATTCACGCTGGACAGCCGGTTCAGGCTCGCGGTCAGGACGTTGAGCACATTGCCTGAATCGCTTTCGCTGCACTGCTCGACAACCTGGCGGCAGATGCCCAGCAGGGCTTCGGCATTGGTCAGGTTCTTGTGTTCCTGCTCCAGTTCCTCCAGTTCGTTTTCACCCAGGGCCAGATTTTCAAGCTCTTCGAGTTGATAGCTGAGCAACTGATGACGGGCGCGCTGTTCGTCGCCCGAATTGGAAAGTCGCTCCAGCTCCTGGCGCGTCTGGCGCCAGCGCTGAGCTGCCAGCTGGACCTGGCGGGCCAGGTCGGTGGCACCGGCGTACTCATCCAGCAGGCGGCGATGGGTGTCGGTCTTGAGCAGGGATTGGTGCTCGTGCTGGCTGTGGATATCGATCAGCAGTTCGCCGAGAGCCTTGAGGTCGCCGAGTGGGCAGGGTGTACCGTTGATGTAGCCCCGGGAGCGGCCCTCGGCGGTGATGACCCGGCGCAGGATGCAGGGACCGTCGGTGTCCAGGTCGCGTTCGGCCAGCCAGGTGCGGGCTTCGGGAATGTCGACCAGGTCGAATGTCGCCAGGATATCGGCTTTTTCCGCACCGGGGCGTACCACGCCGTTGTCGGCGCGATCCCCCAGGGTCAGGCCGAGAGCATCGAGCATGATCGACTTGCCCGCGCCGGTTTCACCGGTGATCACGCTCATGCCTCGATCGAGCTCGAGGTCCAGATGTTCAACGATGGCGTAATTGTGTACGGACAGGTGCACCAGCATAAGGCCGCTCCCAGGCTTTAGGTCTGGTTATTTATACAGTGTTTTGTTTCGGCGTGACAATGCCTTCGCTTAGCTCGATTTGCTTGGGTCCTCCTGTTTTTTAGTGCGGTAAGGAATGATTATGCGACTGTCTTTTGTAAGGTTAATTCGTCGGCCGGCCCTTGAAGCTGGAAAACACGGCCCCATATACCGGGGCAGAAGCGCGAGTCGAGCTCGCGGACGAAGTTGAAAGGAGAAATCTCTATGGCTGACGAACAGACGCAGGACACGCAAAATCTAGACGCCAATCAGGCTCCCCAGGATTCGGGTGAAGACCTGGCGGCACGTGTACAAGTGCTCGAAGAGCAACTGGCCGGTGCGCAGGATCAGGCGTTGCGTGTAGCAGCCGACCTGCAGAATGTCCGCCGTCGCGCCGAGCAGGATGTAGAAAAGGCTCACAAATTCGCCCTGGAGCGTTTCGCTGGCGACCTGCTGCCAATCATCGACAGCCTGGAACGCGGCTTGGAGCTGTCCAATCCGGACGACGAAAACATCCGTCCGATGCGTGAAGGCATCGAGCTGACCCTGAAAATGTTCCAGGACACGCTCAAGCGTTACCAGCTCGAAGCCATCGATCCCCATGGCGAACCGTTCAACGCCGAGCACCACCAGGCCATGGCGATGCAGGAAAGCGCCGACGTCGAACCGAACAGCGTCCTGAAGGTTTTCCAGAAGGGCTACTTGCTCAATGGCCGCCTGCTGCGCCCGGCCATGGTCGTGGTCAGCAAGTCGCCGGCACCGGTTTCGCCTTCTATTGATGAGCAGGCTTGAAATCGGTCGTAACGGCCCCATTTAGAAGTCAAGCGTTTAAGTGCTACCGCAGTTAGCCACCACTGCTGCGGCAACAAAATCCAAGTTCCGGGAGAGTTAACATGGGCAAGATTATCGGTATCGACCTGGGGACCACCAACTCGTGCGTCTCCGTGCTGGAAAACGGCAAGGCCAAAGTTATTGAAAACGCTGAAGGCGCGCGCACCACGCCGTCGATCATTGCGTACGCCAACGATGGCGAAATTCTGGTTGGCCAGTCCGCCAAGCGCCAGGCAGTGACCAACCCGCATAACACCCTGTACGCGGTGAAGCGTCTGATCGGTCGTAAGTTCGACGAAGAAGTCGTTCAGAAAGACATCAAGATGGTGCCGTACAAAATCGCCAAGGCTGACAACGGCGACGCATGGGTTGAAGTGAACGGCCAGAAAATGGCGCCGCCACAGATCTCGGCTGAAATCCTGAAGAAAATGAAGAAAACCGCCGAAGATTACCTCGGCGAGGCAGTGACTGAAGCGGTCATTACCGTTCCTGCCTACTTCAACGACAGCCAGCGCCAGGCCACCAAAGACGCCGGTCGCATTGCGGGCCTGGACGTAAAACGTATCATCAACGAGCCTACCGCTGCTGCTCTGGCTTACGGTATGGACAAGGCCAAAGGCGATCACACCGTGATCGTTTATGACCTGGGTGGCGGTACTTTCGACGTGTCGGTGATCGAGATCGCTGAAGTCGACGGCGAGCACCAGTTCGAAGTTCTGGCAACCAATGGTGACACTTTCCTCGGTGGTGAAGACTTCGACATCCGTCTGATCGACTACCTTGTAGACGAGTTCAAGAAAGAAAGCGGCATGAACCTCAAGGGTGACCCGCTGGCCATGCAGCGCCTGAAAGAAGCCGCTGAAAAAGCCAAGATCGAACTGTCCTCGAGCCAGTCGACCGACGTGAACCTGCCGTACATCACTGCAGACGCTACCGGTCCTAAGCACTTGAACGTGAAAATCTCCCGCGCCAAGCTCGAAGCGCTGGTGGAAGACCTGGTTCAGCGCACCATCGAACCTTGCCGCATCGCCATGAAAGACGCCGGTATCGACGTTGGCTCGATCAACGACGTGATCCTGGTCGGTGGTCAGACCCGTATGCCGCTGGTTCAGAAGCTGGTAACCGATTTCTTCGGCAAAGAAGCCCGTAAGGACGTGAACCCTGACGAAGCTGTCGCCATGGGTGCTGCCATCCAGGGCGCCGTTCTGGCCGGTGATGTGAAGGACGTTCTGCTGCTTGACGTCAGCCCGCTGACCCTGGGTATCGAAACCATGGGCGGCGTGATGACCGCGCTGATCGAGAAAAACACCACGATTCCTACCAAGAAATCCCAGGTGTTCTCGACTGCCGACGACAACCAGAGCGCCGTGACCATTCACGTGCTGCAAGGTGAGCGCAAGCAGGCGGCACAGAACAAGTCCCTGGGCAAGTTCGACCTGGCTGAGATTCCACCGGCTCCACGTGGCGTACCACAAATCGAAGTGACCTTCGACATCGACGCCAACGGCATCCTGCACGTCGGCGCGAAAGACAAGGCCACCGGCAAGACCCAGTCGATCGTGATCAAGGCCAACTCTGGTCTGTCCGAGGAAGAAATTCAGCAGATGGTTCGCGACGCTGAAGTCAACGCCGAGGAAGACCGCAAGTTCGAAGAGCTGGCCAGCGCCCGCAACCAGGGTGATGCCCTGGTGCACTCGACCCGCAAGATGATCGCTGATGCTGGCGAGAAAGTGACTGCGGACGAGAAGACTGCCATCGAAGCGGCTGTAGTTGCCCTGGAGGCTGCCGTCAAAGGCGACGACAAGGCTGCCATCGAAGCGAAGATCGAAGAGCTGTCCAAGGTCTCCGCGCCAGTGGCTCAGAAGATGTACGCCGAGCAGGCCCAGCCGGCTGAAGGCGCGGCACAGCAAGGCGAGTCGGCCGAAAAAGCCGATGACGTCGTCGACGCCGAGTTCGAAGAAGTGAAAGACCACAAGTAATCGCTTGTTGGTCGGCCGGTTGACTGCATTTGTGCGGTGGCTGGTAGGATGTCGCCGCGCGGGAGCTTGCTCCCGCGTTGGCGTGTCTGGAGTCAGCGAATTTTTACAGCATGCGACGGTGTTCGGATGTTGGCGGTGTGATCGGGAATGCTCCTGCTTTTCGATCGACAGGCACCGCGTTTTGGCCGGGTCCCTGGCTGAAAGATTGAAGACCAGGATCGTTGAATCGACGTGAGTTGGGTCCGGGCCTGTATGGAGGCTCAACGAGTTTGGCAAGGTTCAGGAGAGGTTTGCCGGACGTCCTATAAGAGTGCAAAGACTAATGGCAAAACGTGATTTCTACGAAGTATTGGGTGTCGAGCGGGGTGCCAGCGAGGCGGAGCTGAAGAAGGCTTATCGTCGTCTGGCCATGAAGCACCACCCGGACCGTAATCCCGGCGATAAAGCGTCGGAAGAGCTGTTCAAGGAAGCCAACGAGGCTTACGAAGTCCTGTCCGATTCCAGCAAGCGCGCGGCCTATGACCAGTACGGTCATGCCGGTGTCGACCCGAGCATGGGCGGCGGCGGTGCCGGTTTTGGCGGGCAGAATTTCTCCGATATTTTCGGCGACGTATTCAGCGATTTCTTCGGTGGCGGTCGCGGCGGCTCCCGTGGCGGTGCCCAGCGTGGCAGCGACTTGCGCTACACGCTGGAGCTGAACCTGGAAGAAGCGGTGCGTGGTACCACCGTCAATATTCGCGTTCCGACGCTGGTCAATTGCAAACCGTGCGATGGCTCGGGTGCCAAGAAGGGCTCGTCGCCCGTCACCTGCCCAACCTGCGGCGGCATCGGTCAGGTTCGCATGCAGCAAGGCTTCTTCTCGGTGCAGCAGACCTGCCCGCGTTGCCATGGCCAGGGCAAGATCATTTCCGATCCATGCGACTCCTGCCACGGCGAAGGGCGTGTCGAAGAGTACAAGACGCTGTCGGTCAAGGTGCCGGCCGGTGTCGATACCGGGGACCGCATTCGTCTGTCGGGCGAAGGCGAGGCGGGTGCCCAGGGTGGCCCGACCGGCGACCTGTATGTGGTTATCAACGTGCGCGAGCATGCGATTTTCCAACGCGACGGCAAGCATCTGTTCTGCGAAGTGCCGATCAGCTTTGTCGATGCAGCCTTGGGCGGCGAGCTTGAGATTCCGACCCTCGATGGTCGCGTCAAGCTGAAGATCCCTGAGGGCACGCAGACCGGCAAGCAGTTCCGCATTCGTGGCAAAGGCGTCGCGCCAGTGCGTGGCGGCGGTGCCGGTGACCTGATGTGCCGGGTGGCAGTAGAAACACCGGTCAACCTGAGCCGGCGTCAGCGTGAGTTGCTGGAAGAGTTTCGCAGCTCGCTGGAGGGCGACAACAGCCACTCCCCGAAAACCACCGGTTGGTTCGAAGGCGTGAAGCGCTTCTTCGGCGATCTGTAAGGAGGTCGCATGCGACGTATAGCTGTGATGGGCGCCGCGGGGCGCATGGGCAAGGCGCTGGTCGAGGCGGTGCAGCAGCGCTCGCCGCTCTCGGGCCTGACGGCTGCTATCGTTCGGCCTGACAGTACGCTGGTGGGCGCTGATGCCGGGGAGCTGGCATCGCTGGGGCGCATCGGCGTGCCGATGAGCGGTGGCTTGGAGAAGGTGCTCGATGAATTCGATGTCCTGATCGATTTCACCCTGCCGGACGTGATGCTGAAAAACCTCGCCATCTGCCGCAAGCACGGCAAGGCCATGGTGATCGGCACCACCGGGCTGGATGCCGCGCAGAAACAATTGTTGGCCGAGGCCGGCAAGGACATTCCGATCGTGTTCGCGGCGAACTTCAGCGTCGGAGTGAACCTGTCGCTGAAGCTGCTGGATCTGACGGCGCGCGTGCTGGGTGATGACGCGGATATCGAAATCATCGAGGCGCATCACCGGCACAAGATCGATGCGCCTTCGGGAACCGCGTTGCGCATGGGTGAGGTGATTGCCGATGCGCTGGGTCGTGACCTGCAGGAAGTAGCCGTGTACGGGCGCCAGGGCCACACCGGTGCGCGGGACCGGGACACCATCGGTTTCGCGACCGTGCGCGGTGGCGACGTGGTGGGCGATCACACCGTGCTGTTCGCCACCGAGGGCGAGCGTCTGGAGATCACTCACAAGGCTTCGAGCCGGATGACCTTCGCCAAGGGCGCTGTGCGTGCGGCGTTGTGGCTGGACGGCCGTGAGCCTGGCCTGTACGACATGCAGGATGTTCTCGACCTGCGTTGATGCCATTGAAAGCGGGGTTCAGGTTATACTGCGCCCCGTTTTACACCGCTTCGCGACGGCCTGTCGCATTCCCCTGCCTTTAAGGCTCATTAGCGGTGGACCAAAAATGCCTTTTTCTGTAAGCTACAGCTTTAGTGTGTCCACTAAAAGCGCGCAGAATAATTCAGTGAACAAGCGGGGTGACGTGTCCATACGTCACTCCGCTTTTTTACAACCTGCGATCGCCCTTTCAGGCTTTATTTACGGGAGGTCTTCTTGACTAAGCCAGCCATACTCGCCCTTGCTGATGGCAGCATTTTTCGTGGCGAAGCCATTGGAGCCGACGGCCAGACCGTTGGAGAGGTGGTGTTCAACACCGCAATGACCGGCTATCAGGAAATTCTTACCGATCCTTCCTACGCCCAGCAAATCGTTACCCTGACTTACCCGCACATCGGCAATACCGGCACTACACCGGAAGATGCCGAGTCTGATCGTGTGTGGTCCGCCGGCCTGGTCATCCGTGACTTGCCGCTGGTAGCGAGCAACTGGCGTAACACGATGTCCCTGTCCGATTACCTGAAAGCTAACAATGTCGTGGCGATCGCCGGTATCGACACCCGCCGCCTGACCCGCATCCTGCGAGAAAAAGGCGCGCAGAACGGCTGCATCATGGCTGGCGACAACATTTCCGAAGAAGCTGCGATCGCCGCTGCCCAGGGCTTCCCGGGCCTCAAGGGCATGGACCTGGCCAAAGTGGTCAGCACCAAGAAGCAGTACGAGTGGCGCTCCTCGGTCTGGGACCTGAAGACCGACAGTCACGCGACCATCGAGGCTTCCGAGCTGCCGTACCACGTGGTTGCCTACGACTACGGCGTCAAGCTGAACATCCTGCGCATGCTGGTTGAGCGCGGTTGCCGCGTGACCGTGGTGCCGGCGCAAACTCCGGCCGCTGACGTCCTGGCCCTCAAGCCCGACGGCGTGTTCCTGTCCAACGGCCCTGGTGATCCGGAGCCTTGCGACTACGCGATCCAGGCGATCAAGGATGTGCTGGAAACCGAGATCCCGGTCTTCGGCATCTGCCTCGGCCACCAGTTGCTGGCCCTGGCGTCGGGTGCCAAGACCCTGAAAATGGGTCACGGCCACCACGGAGCCAACCACCCGGTCCAGGACCTGGACACCGGCGTCGTCATGATCACCAGCCAGAACCACGGTTTTGCGGTAGATGAAGCGACCCTGCCGGCCAACGTGCGTGCGATCCACAAATCGCTGTTCGACGGCACGCTGCAAGGCATCGAGCGCACCGACAAGAGCGCGTTCAGCTTCCAGGGCCACCCTGAAGCGAGCCCGGGCCCGAACGACGTGGCTCCGCTGTTCGATCGCTTCATCAATGAGATGGCCAAGCGACGCTGACCGCGTAAGCCCGAGGGCGGCCCCGTATACGGCGGCCCCCTCAGGCGCTGCAAAGATTGTTCGACGGCCTAGCCGACTGACCTGCGGATTTGAGTGACAAACCCATGCCAAAACGTACAGACATAAAAAGCATCCTGATTCTCGGCGCCGGCCCGATCGTGATCGGCCAGGCCTGCGAATTCGACTACTCCGGCGCCCAGGCCTGTAAAGCCCTGCGCGAAGAGGGCTATCGCGTCATCCTGGTGAACTCCAACCCGGCCACCATCATGACCGACCCGGCCATGGCCGACGCTACCTACATCGAGCCGATCAAGTGGCAGACTGTTGCCAAGATCATCGAAAAAGAACGCCCGGATGCACTGCTGCCGACCATGGGTGGCCAGACCGCGCTGAACTGCGCGCTGGATCTGGAGCGCGAAGGCGTCCTGGAGAAGTTCGGCGTAGAGATGATCGGTGCCAATGCCGACACCATCGACAAGGCTGAAGACCGTTCCCGTTTCGACAAGGCCATGAAAGCCATCGGTCTGGAGTGCCCGCGCTCGGGCATCGCCCACAGCATGGAAGAGGCCAACGCAGTCCTCGACAAGCTGGGCTTCCCGTGCATCATCCGGCCGTCTTTCACCATGGGCGGCACCGGTGGCGGTATCGCTTACAACCGCGAAGAATTCGAAGAAATCTGCGCCCGTGGCCTGGACCTGTCGCCGACCAAGGAACTGCTGATCGACGAATCGCTGATCGGCTGGAAAGAGTACGAAATGGAAGTTGTCCGCGATAAAAAGGACAACTGCATCATCGTCTGCTCCATCGAGAACTTCGACCCGATGGGTGTGCACACCGGTGACTCGATCACCGTCGCACCGGCCCAGACCCTGACCGACAAGGAATACCAGATCCTGCGTAACGCCTCCCTGGCGGTATTGCGTGAGATCGGCGTGGAAACCGGCGGCTCCAACGTCCAGTTCGGCATCTGCCCGAACACTGGCCGCATGGTGGTCATCGAGATGAACCCGCGGGTATCCCGTTCGTCGGCCCTGGCCTCGAAAGCCACCGGTTTCCCGATCGCCAAGGTCGCCGCCAAGCTGGCCGTCGGCTACACCCTGGACGAGCTGTCGAACGACATCACTGGCGGCAAGACCCCGGCGTCCTTCGAACCGTCCATCGACTACGTGGTCACCAAGCTGCCACGTTTCGCCTTCGAGAAGTTCGCCAAGGCCGACGCTCGCCTGACCACGCAGATGAAGTCGGTCGGTGAAGTCATGGCCATCGGCCGGACGTTCCAGGAATCCCTGCAGAAAGCCCTGCGCGGCCTGGAAGTGGGTGTTTGCGGTCTCGATCCGAAGCTGGACCTGAGCAACCCGGAAAGCATGAGCGAGCTCAAGCGTGAGCTGACCGTGCCGGGTGCCGAGCGGATCTGGTACGTGGCTGATGCCTTCCGTGCCGGCATGACCGTCGAGCAGATCTTCGGCATGAACATGATCGACCCTTGGTTCCTGGTGCAGATCGAAGACCTGATCAAGGAAGAAGAGAAGGTCAAGACCCTGGGCATGTCCAGCATTGACCGCGACACCATGTTCCGCCTCAAGCGCAAGGGTTTCTCCGACCAGCGCCTGGCCAAGCTGCTGGGTGTGACCGAGAAGAGCCTGCGGGCCCATCGCCACAAGCTGGAAGTGTTCCCGGTCTACAAGCGCGTCGACACCTGCGCGGCGGAGTTCGCGACCGACACGGCCTACCTGTACTCCACGTACGAAGAAGAGTGCGAAGCCGCGCCTTCGACCCGCGACAAGATCATGATCCTGGGCGGCGGTCCTAACCGGATCGGCCAGGGCATCGAGTTCGACTACTGCTGCGTACACGCCGCACTGGCGCTGCGCGACGACGGGTACGAGACCATCATGGTCAACTGCAACCCGGAAACCGTTTCCACCGACTACGACACCTCTGACCGTCTGTACTTCGAGCCAGTGACCCTGGAAGACGTGCTGGAAATCGTTCGCGTCGAGAAGCCCAAAGGTGTGATCGTCCAGTACGGCGGCCAGACCCCTCTGAAACTGGCGCGTGCCCTGGAAGCGGCCGGCGTGCCGATCATCGGCACCAGCCCGGACGCGATCGACCGCGCTGAAGACCGTGAGCGCTTCCAGCAGATGGTCGAGCGCCTGAACCTGCGTCAGCCGCCTAACGCCACCGTGCGCAGCGAAGACGAGGCGGTCAAGGCTGCGGCGAAGATCGGTTACCCGTTGGTGGTGCGTCCATCCTACGTACTGGGCGGCCGGGCGATGGAAATCGTCTACAAGGAAGAAGAACTCAAGCGCTACCTGCGCGAAGCGGTCCAGGTGTCCAACGACAGTCCGGTACTGCTCGACCATTTCCTCAACTGCGCCATCGAGATGGACGTGGATGCGGTCAGCGACGGCACCGACGTGGTGATCGGCGCGATCATGCAGCACATCGAGCAGGCCGGTGTTCACTCCGGTGACTCCGCCTGTTCGCTGCCACCTTACTCGTTGCCGGCCCACATCCAGGACGAGATGCGCGAGCAGGTCAAGAAGATGGCTCTGGAGCTCGGCGTTGTCGGCTTGATGAATGTACAGTTGGCGCTTCAGGGCGAAGATATCTACGTCATCGAGGTCAACCCGCGCGCTTCCCGGACGGTGCCGTTCGTCTCCAAGTGCATCGGTGTTTCCCTGGCGATGATCGCGGCGCGGGTCATGGCGGGCAAAACCCTGAAGGAACTGGGCTTCACCAAGGAAATCATCCCGAACTTCTATAGCGTCAAAGAAGCGGTGTTCCCGTTCGCCAAGTTCCCGGGTGTTGACCCGATCCTCGGCCCGGAAATGAAGTCCACCGGTGAAGTGATGGGTGTGGGCGACACCTTCGGCGAAGCGTTCGCCAAGGCTCAGATGGGCGCCAGCGAAGTCCTGCCGACAGGCGGCACCGCGTTCATCAGCGTGCGCGATGATGACAAGCCACTGGTTGCAGGCGTGGCCCGTGATCTGATCAACTTGGGCTTCGAAGTGGTCGCCACTGCCGGTACTGCCAAGCTGATCGAAGCCGCAGGCCTGAAAGTGCGCCGCGTGAACAAGGTGACCGAGGGCCGTCCGCATGTGGTCGACATGATCAAGAATGACGAAGTCACGCTGATCATCAACACCACCGAGGGTCGCCAGTCGATCGCCGACTCCTACTCCATCCGCCGCAATGCGCTGCAGCACAAGATCTACTGCACCACGACCATTGCGGCGGGCGAAGCGATCTGCGAAGCGCTCAAGTTCGGTCCTGAGAAGACCGTGCGTCGCTTGCAGGATTTACATGCAGGATTGAAGGCATGAGCATAACCAAATACCCCATGACCGTTCAGGGCGCTCGCGCCCTGGAAGAAGAGCATGCTCACCTGACCAAGGTCGAGCGTCCGCGCTTGAGCCAGGCCATCGGTGAGGCCCGTGAACTGGGCGATCTCAAGGAAAACGCCGAGTACCATGCCGCCCGCGAAGAGCAGGGCATGGTCGAAGCACGTATCCGTGATATTGAAGGCCGCATGCAGAACGCGGTGATCATCGATGTCACCACGATTCCCCATACCGGCAAGGTCATTTTTGGCACTACCGTGGAAATCGCCAACGTCGAGACCGATGAAAGCGTCACCTACCAGATCGTGGGCGAGGATGAGGCTGACATCAAGCTTGGCAAGATCTCTGTCGGTTCGCCCATCGCCCGTGCCTTGATCGCCAAGGAAGAGGGTGATGTGGTGGCGGTGAAGACGCCCGGTGGCGTGATCGAGTATGAGATTGTCGAAGTCCGTCACATCTGAAAGAAGGCGCCCGCTTCGAGCGGGTGCCATGATCTGGCAGCTCACCCAGATGTTATGGGTGGGCGGCGTCTGGTTGTTGCACATCGGCTTGCTGCCGGTACTGGGTCGGATCGGCCTTGCACCGCTGCTCGTAGATGAAATCGCCGGCATGCTGACGGCGCTGCTGGTAGGTTTTTCCGCAGCGTGCGTCACGTTTCAGGTTTTGGTGCTGGTCCAGGCCGAGGGCCTTGCCAGTCTATGGCGCGACATTCGTGGGCAATTGCTGCTCATGGCGTTGTATGCCTGTGGAATGTTCTTTGCGGTGCGTCTCGGCTGGCCGGATGCTGGCCAGTGGCAGGTGTTCAGTTACCTGGTGCTGGGGTTCTCCGGCCTGGTGTTGGTGCTGCAACCGGTTCCCGGATGGGGTGGCAGGGTGTGCCAGGCACACCCTTGACCCTTTGGTATCACTTGAAGCGGTGAACGTTCGACAGTTGCTTGTTGACGCTGAAGTTCTTGCGATAAATCAGCGCCATCTTGCCGATGACCTGCACCAGGTCGGCCTTGCCGGCCTTGCACAATTCGGCAATGGCGGCCAGGCGGGCTTCACGATCCAGGATGTTGAGCTTGATCTTGATCAGCTCATGGTCACCCAGGGCGCGCTCCAGTTCGGCGAGTACACCTTCAGTCAAACCGTTGTCAGCCACAGTCAAAACCGGTTTCAGATGGTGGCCAATGGATTTGTATTGTTTCTTCTGCTCTTGAGTGAGCGGCATAATCTGACCCCTGCGTCTGATCTTGTAAAAAAGCGGCGGCCAGTTTACCCGAGCGAGTCCGGGACCGCCCACTTAATCACGACCCGTTTTATTTTTAGAGGTGGCCCGTGGCCCGTTCCAAGACTAGCCAGAACTGGCTCAGAGAGCATTTCAACGATCCGTACGTCAAAATGGCGCAAAAAGACGGATATCGCTCACGTGCCAGCTATAAATTGCTGGAGATCCAGGAAAAGGATCGCCTGATCCGCCCAGGCATGACCGTAATCGACCTCGGCGCCGCGCCAGGGGGGTGGTCGCAAGTGACCAGTCGTCTGATTGGTGGCCAGGGGCGACTGATCGCGTCCGATATCCTGGAAATGGACAGCATCCCTGATGTGACCTTTATCCAGGGCGACTTCACGGAAGACGCCGTGCTGGCGAAAATCCTCGAAGCCGTCGGAAATACGCAGGTCGACCTTGTGATTTCCGATATGGCCCCCAATATGAGTGGACTGGCAGCTGTTGACATGCCTCGTGCCATGTTTCTCAGCGAGCTGGCCCTGGATCTTGCCGGGCGGGTATTGCGTCCGGGTGGTGACTTTTTGATCAAGGTCTTCCAGGGGGAGGGTTTTGACGAGTACCACAAGGGTATGCGCAAATTGTTCGACAAGGTGCAGATGCGCAAGCCATTGTCGTCCCGTGACCGTTCTCGCGAGCAATATCTGTTGGCGCGAGGCTTTCGCGGTATCGAAGGCGCAGCCAGCGATGAGCGTCTTTGAGAAGGGTGATAGTTTTTTTTGTCTCGCTTTGAAAATGCCACGTAACGAAAATTGCGCGGTCAAAGTTTCACAAAGGGTTACAGACGGCGCCTGCCAGAGTCGTAGGTAATGTAGTAAGTTAGGCCGGTGAATATCATGCGAAGCGCGCGCCAGTAGCGGAGCTTGCTTCAGAGGGTAGTTAATTGAACGACATGGCAAAGAATCTGATCCTGTGGTTGATCATCGCCGCTGTCCTGGTGACCGTGATGAACAACTTCTCCAGCCCTAACGAGCCGCAGACCCTCAACTATTCCGACTTCATCCAGCAGGTCAAGGATGGCAAGGTCGAACGCGTAGCCGTTGACGGCTATGTGATTACCGGCAAGCGCGCCGATGGCGATACCTTCAAGACCATTCGTCCGGCGATCCAGGACAATGGCCTGATCGGTGACCTGGTGGACAACCACGTCGTGATCGAAGGCAAGCAGCCTGAACAGCAAAGCATCTGGACCCAACTCCTGGTCGCGAGCTTCCCGATCCTGGTGATCATCGCCGTGTTCATGTTCTTCATGCGCCAGATGCAGGGCGGCGGCGGTGGCAAGGGCGGGCCGATGAGCTTCGGCAAGAGCAAGGCCCGGCTGCTTTCCGAAGATCAGGTGAAAACCACCTTGGCCGATGTCGCGGGTTGCGACGAGGCCAAGGAAGAAGTCGGCGAGCTGGTCGAATTCCTGCGAGACCCAGGCAAGTTCCAGCGCCTGGGCGGTCGCATCCCTCGCGGCGTGCTGATGGTCGGCCCGCCTGGTACCGGTAAGACCTTGCTGGCCAAGGCGATTGCCGGCGAAGCCAAGGTTCCGTTCTTCACGATTTCCGGTTCGGACTTCGTTGAAATGTTCGTGGGTGTGGGTGCCAGCCGTGTTCGTGACATGTTCGAACAGGCCAAGAAACACGCGCCATGCATCATCTTCATCGACGAAATCGACGCCGTCGGCCGCCATCGTGGCGCCGGCATGGGTGGCGGTCACGACGAGCGTGAACAGACCCTCAACCAGTTGCTGGTGGAGATGGACGGCTTCGAAATGAATGACGGTATCATCGTGATCGCCGCCACCAACCGTCCTGATGTACTTGACCCTGCGCTGTTGCGTCCTGGTCGTTTTGACCGTCAGGTCGTGGTTGGGCTGCCGGACATCCGTGGTCGCGAGCAGATTCTCAAGGTCCATATGCGCAAAGTGCCAATGGGTGACGACGTCGCTCCGGCGGTCATCGCTCGTGGTACGCCGGGCTTCTCCGGTGCTGACCTGGCCAACCTGGTCAACGAAGCCTCGCTGTTCGCAGCTCGTGGCGGCAAGCGCATCGTCGAGATGAAAGAGTTCGAGCTGGCAAAGGACAAGATCATGATGGGCGCCGAGCGCAAATCCATGGTCATGTCAGAGAAAGAAAAGCAGAACACTGCATACCACGAGGCGGGGCACGCCATCGTTGGTCGTGTGGTGCCTGAGCACGATCCGGTCTACAAGGTCTCGATCATCCCGCGTGGCCGTGCCCTGGGTGTGACCATGTTCCTGCCGGAAGAGGATCGCTACAGCTTGTCCAAGCGTGCCTTGATCAGTCAGATCTGCTCGCTGTACGGCGGCCGTATCGCTGAAGAAATGACGCTGGGCTTCGACGGTGTGACGACGGGTGCATCGAACGACATCATGCGCGCCAGTCAGATTGCGCGGAATATGGTGACCAAGTGGGGCTTGTCCGAGAAACTCGGGCCGCTGATGTATGCAGAAGAAGAGGGAGAGGTATTCCTGGGGCGTGGTGGCAGTGGCCAGCATGCCAGCTTCTCCGGCGAGACAGCCAAGCTGATCGACTCGGAAGTGCGCAGCATCATCGACCAGTGCTACGGTACGGCCAAGCAGATCCTCACGGATAACCGCGACAAGCTCGATGCCATGGCTGATGCCTTGATGAAGTATGAAACCATCGATGCCGACCAGATTGATGACATCATGGCGGGCCGCACACCTCGCGAGCCTCGTGACTGGACTGGCGGTACCGGTACCTCCGGTACGCCGCCGGCGGTGCAGGGCGAGCGTCCGGAAACACCGATTGGCGGTCCGGCTGCTGATGTCTAAGGCTTGAAATGACTTCTGTTCCGTCCTCGACCCGGTTGCCTTGCGGCAACCGGGTTCTTGATTTGGCCCATGCGCATGTCATGGGCATTCTCAATGTCACTCCTGATTCCTTTTCCGATGGTGGCCGATTCAGCCAGCTCGATGCTGCGCTGCGGCACGCTGAAGGCATGGTTGCTGCGGGTGCAACGCTGATCGATGTCGGTGGGGAGTCAACCCGGCCGGGTGCGAGATCAGTGTCGCCCACCGAAGAGCTGGAGCGGGTGGCGCCGATTGTCGAGCGTATTCATCGCGAACTCGATGTCATTATCTCGGTCGACACCTCTACGCCGGCGGTCATGCGCGAGACTGCGCGACTGGGGGCGGGGTTGATCAATGATGTCCGGTCCCTGCAGCGCGACGGAGCGCTGGATGCTGCGGCGGCCACGGGTTTGCCGGTGTGCCTGATGCATATGCTCGGCGAGCCGGGGACCATGCAGAACGACCCGCACTATCAGGACGTGACCGCAGAGGTCAGTGAATTCCTGGCGCAGCGTTTGAGTCAGTGCGCCGCCGTGGGTATTCCTGCCGAGCGGATCATTCTTGATCCCGGGTTTGGCTTCGCCAAGACGCTGGATCACAATCTGAGTCTGTTCAAACATATGGAGGCCTTGCATGCCCTGGGGCGGCCCTTGTTGGTCGGGGTCTCGCGAAAGAGCATGATAGGCAACGCCTTGGGGCGTCCGGTGGGAGAGCGCTTGTATGGCGGTCTTGCGCTTGCGGCCCTGGCCCTTACCAAAGGTGCGCGCATTCTACGTGTGCACGATGTGGCCGAAACGATGGATGTCGTGCGGATGATCGCCGCTGTGGATTCAGCCGAATAAGAATGACGGAGCAAGCATGAGCAAAAAATACTTTGGCACCGACGGTATTCGTGGTCGGGTCGGCGAATACCCTATTACTCCTGATTTCATGCTCAAGCTCGGCTGGGCTGCTGGCATGGCGTTCCGCAAAATGGGCGCCTGCAAGGTGCTGGTTGGCAAGGACACGCGTATTTCCGGTTACATGTTCGAATCAGCTCTTGAGGCTGGCTTGACTTCGGCGGGTGCCGACGTGATGTTGCTGGGGCCGATGCCGACGCCCGCCATTGCGTATCTGACGCGTACTTTCCAGGCCCAGGCGGGGATCGTGATCAGTGCCTCGCACAACCCTCATGACGACAACGGCATCAAGTTTTTCTCTGGCAAAGGTACCAAGCTGCCGGATGAAGTGGAGTTGATGATCGAAGAGCTGCTGGATACGCCGATGACTGTGGTCGAGTCGAGCAAGATCGGTAAAGTGTCGCGGATCAATGATGCGTCGGGTCGCTACATTGAGTTCTGCAAGGGCAGCGTGCCGACCGGCACCAGCTTTGCGGGCCTCAAGATCGTCGTCGATTGTGCTCATGGAGCAACCTATAAGGTCGCGCCAAGTGTCTTTCGTGAACTGGGTGCAGAGGTTGTAGTGCTTTCTGCCCAGCCTAACGGCCTGAACATCAATCACAATTGCGGCTCCACCCATACAGAAGCATTGCAGGCCGCGGTGCTGGCCGAGCATGCCGACCTGGGCATCGCCTTCGATGGGGATGGGGATCGGGTCTTGATGGTTGATCACACCGGTGCGGTTGTCGACGGTGACGACTTGCTGTTTATCATTGCTAGAGATCTGCGCGAGCGCGGCAAACTGCAAGGCGGAGTCGTCGGCACGCTGATGAGCAATCTCGGGCTTGAACTGGCCTTGGCGGATCTGCAGATTCCGTTCGTGCGGGCCAACGTGGGTGACCGCTACGTGATGTCCGAATTGCTGGAACGCAATTGGATGATCGGCGGCGAGAACTCCGGCCATATCGTGTGCTTCGACCATACCACCACCGGTGATGCGATCATCGCTGCCCTGCAGGTGCTGATGGCGCTCAAGACGCGCAACGAAGGGCTCGCGCAGTCGCGCCAGGCGCTGCGTAAGTGCCCGCAGGTGCTGATAAACGTGCGCTTTGGTGGCGGTGCAAATCCTCTCGAACATGTGACGGTCAAGCAGGCCAGTGAACGTGTCACGCAGGCGATGGCCGGGCGTGGACGGGTACTGTTGCGCAAGTCCGGTACAGAGCCTCTGGTGCGTGTCATGGTCGAAGGCGAGGATGAAACACAGGTCCGCGGTTACGCTGAAGAGCTGGCGAAGCTGGTTAGTGAAGTTTCTGCCTGAATTCGGCTTGCCAGCCATGAATCGGTTGGGTAACATCTGCGCCCACTTTGACCGACGAGGTGCAGCATGCGTCGCCCTATGGTAGCTGGTAACTGGAAGATGCACGGTACCCGCGCCAGCGTCGCTGAGCTGATTAACGGTCTTCGTCATCTGGCCTTGCCAAGCGGTGTTGATGTCGCGGTATTCCCGCCTTGCTTGTATATCAATCAAGTGATTGATGGCTTGAAAGGCAAGTCGATTTCGGTCGGCGCGCAGAATTCTGCGGTGGAATCCATGCAAGGTGCATTGACCGGTGAGATTGCGCCGAGTCAGTTGGTGGATGCAGGTTGCTCCCTGGTGCTTGTCGGGCATTCCGAGCGTCGCCAGATCATGCGTGAGCAAGATGCGATGCTGATCCGCAAGTTTGCTGCGGCTCAGGCCTGTGGTCTGGTTCCAGTGCTGTGCGTAGGGGAAACCCTGGAGCAGCGTGAAGCCGGCAAGACCATCGAGGTTGTCGGGCGTCAGCTGGGCAGCATCATCGAGGATCTGGGTGTCGGTGCTTTTGCAAAGGCAGTCATTGCTTATGAGCCAGTCTGGGCCATTGGTACCGGGCTGACGGCTTCGCCGCAACAAGCGCAGGATGTGCATGCAGCCATCCGCGCACAGTTGGCGGAAGAGAATTCTGAGGTGGCACGAGGTGTGCGGCTTCTATACGGCGGCAGCGTGAAGGCGGCCAATGCGGTCGAACTGTTCGGCATGCCGGATATCGATGGGGGGCTCATTGGTGGAGCTTCCCTGAATGCAGATGAGTTCGGTGCGATCTGTCGCGCCGCGGGAAACTGAAAAAATGCTGGAAACAGTCGTAGTCGTTTTTCATCTGCTGGGCGCACTGGGCGTAGTTGCTCTCGTATTGCTGCAGCAGGGTAAGGGTGCCGATGCTGGCGCGTCTTTCGGTGCAGGTGCTTCAAATACTGTATTCGGAAGCCAAGGTTCCTCTACCTTTCTTAGTAAGTTTACTGCTATACTTGCCGCCGGTTTCTTCATGACCAGCTTGGGGTTAGGTTACTTTGCTAAAGAGAAAGCTCATGAGCTGACTCAAGTAGGTTTGCCAAACCCAGCGGTACTGGAGGCGCCAAAGCAACAACCGGCTTCTGATGATGTCCCGGTGCTTCAAGAGCAAAAGTCGGCCAACCCGGCGACTGACGTACCTCCAGCTCAAGAGCAGAAGTAAGAAGGTTTCAAACGCTGTATTGCCGAGGTGGTGGAATTGGTAGACACGCAACCTTGAGGTGGTTGTGCCCATAGGGTGTAGGGGTTCGAGTCCCCTTCTCGGTACCAATTATCAGGAGAGCCCGCGATTGCGGGCTTTCTTGTAGGTGGAGGTTACATTGACCCTGTAAGGGTTCAGCCGTATACTTGCGCCCCAGCTTTGTCGCGGGATGGAGCAGCCTGGTAGCTCGTCGGGCTCATAACCCGAAGGTCGTCGGTTCAAATCCGGCTCCCGCAACCAGTTTCAGGGGCCCCTTCCAAGGGGCTTTTTGTTAGCTGGACACTTTATAACGCCGCTGTTCAACGGCGTTTCAGGGATGGGCGATTCGCCCATTTTTTTTTATTTGCACAGCATGCACAAACATGCACGAGGGGGTTCAGGTGTCGAGCAAGCTAGAACAGTTGCAGGCCTTGTTGGCCCCGGTGGTCGTGGCCCTGGGCTATGAATGCTGGGGTATTGAGTTTTCGGCTCAAGGTCGCCACTCATTGTTGCGCGTTTATATCGATAAGGAAGGCGGCGTGTTGGTGGACGATTGCGCCATCGTCAGCCGTCAGATCAGCGGTGTATTGGATGTTGAAGATCCAATCAGCTCCGAATACACCCTTGAAGTTTCCTCGCCTGGCATGGAACGCCCTCTGTTCACGCTTGAACAGTTTGCTTCGTTTGCCGGTGAACAAGTGAAGATCAAGCTGCGCTCGCCTTTCGAAGGTCGACGCAACTTCCAGGGCCTTCTGCGCGGTGTAGAAGAGCAGGATGTCGTGGTTCAGGTAGACGACCACGAGTTCCTGTTGCCGATCGATATGATCGACAAGGCCAACATTATTCCCAGTTTTGACTGATACGTGCCAGATACTGCGGATCCCGCGGATCCAATGGCTTGCGAAAGGCGAGGCGTACGATGAGCAAAGAAGTACTGCTGGTTGTTGAGTCGGTATCCAATGAAAAGGGCGTACCGGCTGAAGTGATTTTTGAAGCGCTGGAGCTGGCTCTGGCCACTGCTACCAAGAAGCGGTTTGAAGACGAAGTTGATCTGCGTGTGGAAATCAATCGCCACACCGGTGCCTATGAGACTTTCCGTCGCTGGACGGTGGTTGAGGAAGACGACCTTGACGATCCGGCGATCGAAACCTGGCCGAGCAAGGTTGCACAAACGCATCCGGGCGCCAAGGTAGGTGATGTAGTCGAAGAGAAAATCGAATCCATCGAGTTCGGTCGTATCGCTGCACAGACCGCCAAACAGGTCATCGTGCAGAAGGTTCGCGAAGCAGAGCGCGCCCAGGTGGTTGACGCCTATCGCGAGAAGCTGGGCGAAATCATCTCCGGCACCGTGAAAAAAGTGACTCGCGACAACGTGATCGTTGACCTGGGCAACAACGCCGAAGCGCTGCTGGCTCGTGAAGACATCATTTCTCGCGAGACTTTCCGGGTTGGCGTGCGCCTGCGTGCGCTGCTCAAGGAAATCCGCACCGAGAACCGTGGCCCGCAGTTGATCCTGTCGCGTACTGCGCCGGAAATGCTGATCGAGTTGTTCCGTATCGAAGTGCCGGAAATTGCCGAAGGCCTGATCGAAGTCATGGCCGCCTCCCGTGATCCGGGTTCGCGTGCCAAGATCGCAGTCCGCTCCAAGGACAAGCGCATCGACCCGCAAGGTGCCTGCATTGGTATGCGCGGTTCGCGTGTCCAGGCCGTATCTGGCGAGTTGGGCGGTGAGCGCGTGGACATCGTCCTGTGGGACGACAACCCGGCTCAGTTCGTGATCAACGCCATGTCGCCTGCTGAAGTGGCGGCAATTATCGTTGACGAAGATGCCCATGCCATGGACATCGCCGTTGGCGCAGACAATCTGGCTCAGGCCATCGGTCGCGGTGGTCAGAACGTGCGTCTGGCCAGCCAGTTGACTGGCTGGACCCTGAACGTGATGACCGAATCGGACATCCAGGCTAAGCAGCAAGCTGAAACCGGTGACATCCTGCGCAACTTCATCGAAGAGCTTGAAGTCGATGAAGAGCTGGCTCAGGTGCTGGTGGATGAAGGCTTTACCAGCCTGGAAGAGATTGCCTACGTGCCGGTGGAAGAAATGCTCAACATCGACGGCTTTGACGAGGAAATCGTCAACGAGCTCCGCGCTCGGGCCAAGGATCGTTTGTTGACCAAAGCCATCGCTACAGAGGAAAAGCTGGCAGACGCCCATCCGGCCGAAGACCTGCTCTCGCTTGAGGGTATGGACAAGGATTTGGCGATGGAACTGGCGGTGCGCGGCGTCATTACCCGCGAAGACCTGGCCGAGCAGTCTATTGACGACCTGCTCGACATCGACGGCATTGACGATGATCGTGCCGGCAAGTTGATCATGGCCGCCCGAGCCCACTGGTTCGAGTAATTAGGCGCGGCCTGAGGAGAGAAATGCATGACGCAAGTCACGGTGAAACAACTGGCCGATGAGGTCAAAACACCGGTAGAGCGCCTGTTGCAGCAGATGCGTGAGGCAGGTCTGCCGCACACCGCCGCCGAGGAACATGTGACCGACAGTGAGAAGCAATCGTTGCTGACTCACTTGAAGAGCAGTCACAAGGCGAAAGTGGAAGAACCACGCAAGATCACGCTGCAGCGTAAGACCACCAGCACCCTGCGTGTTGCCGGTAGCAAAAGCATCAGTGTTGAAGTACGCAAGAAGAAAGTCTTCGTACAGCGCAGCCCGGAAGAAATCGAAGCCGAGCGCAAGCGTGAGCTGGAAGAGCGTCGCGCAGTAGAAAATGCTGCTCGTCAGAAGGCTGAAGAAGAAGCCAAGCGTCGCGCCGAAGAAGAAGCGCGTCGCCAGCCTGCTGCTGTGCAACCTGCTCCGGTCGAAGCCGTTGCCGCTCCTGCCCCGGCACCCGAGCCTGTGCGTGAAAGCGCCCCGGTCGTGGCGCCAGCTCCGGCTCCTGCTGCTGACACCCGTAAGCGCGACGAACAACGTCGTCCTGACAAGCCACGTGCCGACGAAAACCGTCGTGGTGGCGGCGATGGCGAGCGCAAGAACGCTCCTCATCGTGCCTCGGTCAAGGAGAAGGCGCCGGCACCGCGTGTTGCGCCACGCACCACCGACGAAGAGAGCGATGGCTTCCGTCGCGGCGGTCGCGGCAAGGCCAAGCTGAAGAAACGCAACGCCCACGGTTTCCAGAGCCCGACCGGCCCTGTCGTGCGTGAAGTGAAGATCGGCGAGACCATCACTGTGGGCGATCTGGCCCAGCAGATGTCGGTCAAGGCTGCTGAAATCATCAAGTTCATGTTCAAGCTGGGCACGCCAGCCACCATCAACCAGGTACTGGATCAGGAAACTGCCCAGCTGGTTGCCGAAGAGCTGGGCCACAAAGTGACCCTGGTCAGCGACACCGCCCTGGAAGATTCCCTGGCCGAGTCCCTGAAGTTCGAAGGTGAAGCGGTTCCTCGTGCGCCAGTCGTGACCGTCATGGGTCACGTTGACCACGGTAAGACCTCGCTGCTCGACTACATCCGTCGTGCCAAGGTTGCCGCTGGCGAAGCCGGTGGTATCACCCAGCACATCGGTGCCTACCACGTTGAAACCGAACGCGGCATGGTCACCTTCCTCGATACCCCGGGTCACGCCGCGTTTACCGCGATGCGTGCCCGTGGTGCCAAGGCGACCGACATCGTGATCCTGGTGGTCGCGGCGGACGACGGCGTGATGCCGCAGACCATCGAAGCGGTTCAGCATGCCCAGGCAGCTGGCGTGCCGCTGGTGGTTGCGGTGAACAAGATCGACAAGCCGGGTGCCGACCTCGATCGCATCCGTAGCGAACTGTCGGTCCACGGCGTGACTTCCGAAGATTGGGGTGGTGACACGCCATTCGTACCGGTTTCGGCCAAGATGGGTACCGGCGTTGACGAACTGCTCGAAGCCGTTCTGTTGCAAGCCGAGGTCCTGGAACTGACCGCTACCCCTTCGGCCCCTGGTCGTGGTGTGGTCGTGGAGTCGCGTCTGGACAAGGGCCGTGGCCCGGTTGCGACCGTACTGGTTCAAGACGGTACCCTGCGCCAGGGCGACATGGTGCTGGTCGGTTCGAACTACGGCCGCGTGCGTGCCATGCTCGACGAGAACGGCAAGCCAATCAAGGAAGCGGGTCCGGCCATTCCGGTCGAGATCCTCGGCCTGGACGGTACGCCGGACGCTGGCGACGAGATGAGCGTTGTGGCTGACGAGAAGAAAGCCCGTGAAGTCGCGCTGTTCCGTCAAGGCAAGTTCCGCGAAGTGAAGCTGGCCCGTGCTCACGCCGGCAAGCTGGAAAACATCTTCGAAAGCATGGGCCAGGAAGAGAAGAAGACGCTCAACATCGTCCTCAAATCCGACGTCCGTGGTTCGCTGGAAGCCTTGCAGGGCGCTCTGAACGGCCTGGGCAACGACGAAGTGCAAGTGCGCGTGGTCGGCGGCGGCGTCGGTGGTATCACCGAAAGCGACGCCAACCTGGCACTGGCTTCCAACGCTGTACTGTTCGGCTTCAACGTGCGTGCCGATGCCGGTGCTCGCAAGATCGTCGAGCAGGAAGGTCTGGATATGCGTTACTACAACGTGATCTACGACATCATCGAAGACGTCAAGAAAGCCCTGACCGGTATGTTGGGCAGCGATGTCCGGGAGAACATCCTGGGCGTGGCCGAAGTTCGCGACGTGTTCCGTTCGCCGAAGTTCGGTGCGATCGCCGGTTGCATGGTGATCGAAGGTGTCGTTCACCGTAACCGTCCGATCCGTGTACTGCGTGAAGACATCGTGATCTTCGAAGGCGAGCTGGAGTCCCTGCGCCGCTTCAAGGATGACGCGTCCGAAGTCCGTGCCGGCATGGAATGCGGTATTGGCGTCAAGAGCTACAACGACGTCAAGGTCGGCGACAAGATCGAAGTCTTCGAGAAGGTCCAGGTTGCTCGCAGCCTCTGACTCGCGTACTTCAAGAGCCGCGCGGGACCGTCGCATGAACATGCGCGGCCTCGCAGGCGGACTCTAAACGCAACGCCCGGTCTGGCTTCTGTCAGGCCGGGCGTTTGCCGCTTTCAGACCTTGCGGGTTTCCCGCGGGGCAGTAACAGGTAACAAGACATGGCAAAAGAATACAGCCGTACCCAACGAATCGGCGATCAGATGCAGCGCGAGCTGGCCCAACTGATCCGTCGCGAAGTCAAAGACCCGCGCGTCGGCCTGGTCACTATCACCGCAGTGGAAGTCAGCCGTGACGTTGGTCATGCGAAGATTTTCATCACTGTGATGGGCCAGGATAGCGCTGAGGATGTCGCCCAGAGCATCAAGGTGCTCAATTCGGCCGCCGGCTTCCTGCGCATGCAACTGGCCCGGGAAATGAAACTGCGCAGCGTTCCGCAATTGCACTTCCACTACGACGAAAGCGTTGCCCGTGGTGCGCATCTGTCGGCGCTGATCGAGCGTGCCGTGGCTGAAGACAGTCAGCACGCGGTTGAACCCGAAGACACCAAGGAGTAACCGGTGGCTCAGGTCAAACGTATCCGCCGTAACGTCAGCGGCATCATCCTGCTCGACAAACCATTGGGCTTTACCTCCAATGCGGCGTTGCAGAAGGTTCGCTGGCTGCTCAATGCCGAGAAGGCCGGGCATACCGGTAGCCTCGATCCACTGGCCACCGGTGTGCTGCCGTTGTGCTTCGGCGAGGCGACCAAGTTCTCCCAGTACCTGCTCGATTCCGACAAAGGCTATGAGACCCTGGCGCAACTGGGCAAGACCACCACCACGGCGGATGCCGAAGGTGAGGTTTTGCTGGAGCGTCCCGTGACCGTTGGTCAGGCCGATATCGAAGCGGTGCTGCCGGCATTTCGTGGGCAAATCAGTCAGATACCGCCGATGTACTCGGCCCTCAAGCGGGATGGACAGCCGTTGTACAAGCTGGCCCGTGCAGGCGAAGTAGTGGAGCGCGAACCGCGTTCTGTTACTATTGCGCGCTTGGAATTGCTGGCCTTTGACGGTAATACTGCACGGCTGGCCGTGGATTGCAGCAAGGGCACCTATATCCGTACCCTGGTGGAGGATATCGGTGAGCAGCTGGGCTGTGGTGCGTACGTGGCAGAATTGCGACGGACCCAGGCCGGGCCTTTCACGCTGGCTCAGACGGTCACGCTGGAAGAGCTCGAAGCGGTACATGCCGAAGGCGGCAACGAGGCGGTCGATCGCTTCCTGATGCCATCGGACAGTGGCTTGCTGGACTGGCCGCTGCTGCAGTTTTCGGAACACAGCGCGTTCTACTGGCTCAACGGTCAGCCGGTACGTGCTCCGGACGCGCCGAAGTTCGGCATGGTCCGGGTACAGGATCACAATGGTCGCTTCATCGGTATCGGTGAAGTGAGCGAAGACGGGCGCATTGCGCCGCGTCGACTGATTCGGTCGGAATGACCGGAACCAGCCTGCGTAACAGCGGGCTGGCGAGTGTGGCTGTCAACAGGCACGGTCACTACTCATTTATTGATACAGGGATTTGTCCCTGGCCTGTTGAAACCGCCCCTGGTGGTTTCCTGATAGAAGGATTGCCTCATGGCTCTCGACGTTCAAGAAAAAGCACAAATCGTAGCTGACTACCAGCAAGCTGTTGGTGACACCGGTTCGCCAGAAGTGCAAGTTGCACTGCTGACCGCCAACATCAACAAACTGCAAGGTCACTTCAAGGCCAACGGTAAAGACCACCACTCCCGTCGTGGTCTGATCCGCATGGTAAACCAGCGCCGTAAGCTGCTGGACTACCTGAAAGGCAAGGATCTGGGTCGCTATCAGACTCTGATCGGTCGCCTGGGTCTGCGTCGCTAATCAGCGATTGCGCTAGAGGTTGGTTGTCTGTCGTGTGCCAGTGGGATTCTCGCTGGCCCGCGGCAGGCTCCCAGCCTCAAGTTTTATCTGGATACACGTTTTACCCTGGACAAGGGTCGGGCCGATTCCCGACATTGCCCAAGAATTTCGCAAGAAGACAAGTTCCCCCAAGAGCCACAAAGAAGGTAGGACACCGTGAACCCGGTAATCAAAAAATTCCAGTTCGGTCAGTCGACCGTTACCCTCGAGACTGGCCGTATCGCCCGTCAGGCCTCCGGCGCAGTGCTGGTCACCGTTGACGACGACGTCAGCGTATTGGTGACCGTCGTCGGTGCCAAGCAAGCCGATCCAGGCAAGGGCTTCTTCCCCCTGTCTGTCCACTACCAGGAAAAGACTTACGCTGCCGGTAAGATCCCTGGCGGTTTCTTCAAGCGTGAAGGCCGTCCTTCCGAGAAAGAAACCCTGACTTCCCGACTGATCGACCGTCCGATCCGTCCGCTGTTCCCGGAAGGCTTCATGAACGAAGTGCAGGTGGTCTGCACCGTCGTTTCCACCAGTAAGAAGACCGATCCGGACATCGCTGCGATGATCGGTACCTCGGCCGCGCTGGCCATCTCCGGTATTCCTTTCGATGGTCCGATCGGCGCTGCCCGCGTAGCGTTCCACGAAAGCACCGGCTACCTGCTGAACCCGACCTACGAACAACTGAAGGCTTCGAGCCTGGACATGGTCGTGGCCGGTACTTCCGAAGCCGTGCTGATGGTTGAATCGGAAGCCAAGGAGCTGACCGAAGACCAGATGCTGGGCGCCGTACTGTTCGCCCACGACGAGTTCCAGGTGGTGATCAACGCCGTCAAGGAACTGGCCGCCGAAGCCGCCAAGCCAACCTGGACCTGGGCTCCGCAAGCCGAAGCCACCGAGCTGCTGGGCGCGATCCGTGCCGAGTTCGGCGAAGCGATCTCCCAGGCCTACACCATCACCGTCAAGGCTGACCGTTATGCGCGTCTGGGCGAGCTGAAAGACCAGGTCGTCGCCAAGTTCTCCGGCGAAGAAGGCCAGCCATCGGCCAGCGACGTCAAAGCGGCGTTCGGCGAAATCGAATACCGCACCGTTCGCGAAAACATCGTCAACGGCAAGCCACGTATCGACGGTCGCGACACCCGCACTGTGCGTCCGCTGAACATCGAAGTCGGCGTTCTGCCAAAGACCCACGGTTCGGCACTGTTCACCCGTGGCGAAACCCAGGCCCTGGTTGTTGCCACACTGGGCACCGCCCGTGACGCGCAACTGCTGGACACCCTGGAAGGCGAAAAGAAAGACCCGTTCATGCTGCACTACAACTTCCCTCCGTTCTCGGTGGGCGAGTGTGGTCGCATGGGTGGCGCCGGTCGTCGCGAAATCGGTCACGGTCGTCTGGCCCGTCGTTCGGTCCAGGCCATGCTGCCGGCTGCTGACGTGTTCCCGTACACCATCCGCGTGGTATCGGAAATCACCGAGTCCAACGGTTCGAGCTCGATGGCTTCGGTCTGCGGCGCTTCCCTGGCCCTGATGGACGCCGGTGTGCCGATGAAGGCACCGGTTGCCGGTATCGCCATGGGCCTGGTGAAGGAAGGCGAGAAATTCGCCGTCCTGACCGACATCCTGGGTGACGAAGACCACCTGGGCGACATGGACTTCAAAGTGGCCGGTACCGCCAAGGGCGTCACCGCACTGCAGATGGACATCAAGATCAAGGGCATCACCGAAGAGATCATGGAAATCGCCCTGGGCCAGGCCCTGGAAGCGCGCCTGAACATCCTCGGTCAGATGAACCAGATCATCGGTCAGTCCCGTACCGAGCTGTCGGAAAACGCTCCGACCATGATCGCGATGAAAATCGACACCGACAAAATCCGTGATGTCATCGGTAAAGGCGGCGCGACCATTCGTGCGATCTGTGAAGAAACCAAGGCTTCGATCGACATCGAAGACGACGGTTCGATCAAGATCTTCGGCGAAACCAAGGAAGCGGCAGAAGCAGCACGCCAGCGCGTCCTGGGCATCACGGCCGAAGCCGAGATCGGCAAGATCTACGTCGGCAAGGTCGAGCGCATCGTCGACTTCGGTGCCTTCGTCAACATCCTGCCGGGCAAGGACGGTCTGGTGCACATCTCCATGCTGAGCGATGCTCGCGTCGAGAAAGTGACCGACATCCTCAAAGAAGGCCAGGAAGTGGAAGTACTGGTACTGGACGTGGACAACCGCGGCCGTATCAAGCTGTCCATCAAGGACGTCGCAGCGGCCAAGGCATCGGGCGTTTAATCACCCCTCTGGCTGACCGCTGAACAGCAAAACGCCCCGACTGGTTCGGGGCGTTTTGCTATGCGGCGAAAATCCTTGCGTCGGCGGTTGCCTGGCCGCAGGTGACGGTGCTAGGTTTAGCCACCGCCCGTGTAGCTCAGTCGGTAGAGCAGCGCACTCGTAACGCGAAGGTCGCAGGTTCGATTCCTGTCTCGGGCAAGATTACCCTCGTTACTTCACCTTCCTGCTCAGTTCCTCGACCGTGCGTTTGAGCTGGTCCATCTCACGATCCTGATCATTCAACGCCTGTTTAAGCGTCGAGATCTCGCTGCTGTTCGAACTCGAACTGGAGCCGCTGTTGCGCTTGAGGTCTTCCACTTGCTTGCCTAAGTCGCGCAGTTCTTGCTCCTGTTCCTTGACGGTACGCTTGAGTTCTTCGATTTCCCTGCTGCTCGAACTGGAGCTCGAACCATTGTTGCGCTTGAGTTCTTCGATCTGGCGGGCTTGCTCGGCGAGGGTGCGCTTCTGTTCTTCCAATTCGGTGGTGTTGGCCTTTACATTTTTTGGCAGCTCTTCCAGGACGCCTACGCTGATATTGGTCTTGAAGAGCACGTCATTGTTGAATGAGTTGCGCAGGGCCGGAATGGTATCGGTGGGCAATGTGTAACCCGAGTCGGTTACGACAGCCGCCTGGGCTGTGCCCGCCAGGATCATATTGCCGAGCAACAGGGTGGCAACGCCAACGTGGAACGAAGACAACACGGAAAAGCTGCGCATCACTGGGTTTCCTTGTGAAGTGCCGATATGGCACATCGCTATGACTGAAAATTCCTGCAGATGTTCCTCACACATCGCTGCGCCTATGGCCTATGTTTTGTAGGGCAGATGTAAAGAGCCGTGTAAATCATCGGCAAAACATCCTATATTCGTCGCTGCACGAGTATCGCCCAGCAGTTTTCAGATGATCCCCCGAATGGTTCTGAAGGCCAGGTAAACCGGGCTTGCTACGGTTTCCTGCGTCAGAGAGATCCTTGAAGATCCAGATCCATCCTCCATTCCTTCGATCAGCGAGAACACCATGACCGCGAAAGAACTGACGCAAGAAGCCAGACACGAAGAAGCCCTGCGCAAGTACGCCCTGGACACGCCTCAGTTACTGGAAGAAATCAAGAACCTGAGTGCTGACGATCAGAGAGATCAGATTCAATGGGCGTTCGAGGACGAGGCCGAAGCCCAGGGGCTGCAGCCTTGGGAATTGACGCTCAAATACACCAGCACACCTGAGGAATTCGAGGCGCAGCGCCTTGCCTTGCACAAGGAGGCGGCCGAGGTGTTGGGTGTGGAATGGGAAGAGTACTGCGAGATGAATAATCTGGTGGTCTGAGGAAAACGCCAGCCTGATTGAGGCTGGCGTTTTTGATCAGAGACTCAGTCGCATCGACAGGTCCACTGCCTTCACATCCTTGGTCATCGCGCCGATCGAGATGTAGTCCACCCCGGTCTCGGCAATCGGGCGCAATGTACTTTCGTTGACGCCGCCGCTGGCCTCCAGCTTCGCCTTGCCGCCGTTCAGGCGCACGGCTTCGCGCATGTCGTCCAGGCTCAGTTCGTCGAGCATGATGATATCGGCATTCGCCGCCAGCGCTTCTTTCAATTCCGCCAGGCTTTCTACTTCGACCTCCACTGGCTTGCCCGGGGCAATCCTGTGGGCGGCAGCGATGGCCTGGGCGATCCCGCCGCAGGCCGCGATGTGGTTTTCCTTGATCAGGAACGCGTCGTACAGGCCGATGCGGTGGTTATGGCATCCGCCGCAGGTGACAGCGTATTTCTGGGCCAGGCGCAGGCCCGGCAGGGTTTTGCGGGTGTCCAGCAGTTTGACCTGGGTGTCGGCGACGAAGTCCGCCAGGTAGCGGGCCCGGGTGGCGACGCCGGAAAGCAGTTGCAGGAAGTTCAATGCGCTGCGCTCACCGGTCAGCAGCGAGCGGGCCGGGCCTTCGAGGTGGAACAGCGCCTGGTCGGGGCTGACCCGGTCGCCGTCACGCACTTGCCAATGCACCGCGACGCGAGGGTCCAGTTGCCGGAACACCGCATCGACCCAGGCCGTGCCGCTGATGGTCGCGGCGTCGCGGGTGATGATAGTGGCCTTGGCCAGGCGTTCGGCGGGGATCAGTTGCGCGGTGATGTCGCCGCTGCCGATGTCCTCGAGCAACGCACGGCGCACGTTGGCTTCGATTTCGGCGGTCAGATCGGCGAGGCGTAGATTCGGCATAGCGGGCTCCACAAACAAAGTGGCCCGATTATAGGGCCAGGCCGTGAGCGAACCCAAGGCGCGCAAGGCCAGCCAATCACCTCGATTCCTGCATTTGGTCGCATCCTCGCAACGTTTCCGGATTTGTCCGGTCATTTATTGCGCAGTATTTCGTGCTCGATCACAGAGTTCACTGGCAGGACGGGGTTCTTTTATTCAATAATCCGCCTTTCGATTGACGCCATAGCTTTGACGTTGCTAACCGAAGAACACCGTTTCAGGAGGCCTGGATGCATAACGACGGGAATGTAGTGCCTTTGCATAAGGCATCTACCGATCAAGCGAATCGTTCGCCGCTCGCCCGCCTGCCGGTGATTCTGCTTCAGGTTCGTGACAAGGCCGCCCAGCAGTTGCGTCAGGGCTTACAGGGCCTGTTCGATAACGCTGACGACACGTTGTTCGAAATGGCTGACCGCGCGCGTGACGATGTCGAGCAGAACCTGTTCTTCGAGGCCATGCGTGATCTGCGCCTGAAGCGCAAAAGCATCGAGCGTGAATTCATCGAGCAGTTTTTCGAGGCGTTCGTCAGCCTGGCCCAATACGATTTCACCCAGGCCACCCTGGCGCCCGTGATGGCTGCCGGGGTGCCAGCACAGCCGACTCAGGACGAGCTCGAGCGGCACCTCGCCGTGGAGGCCATGGTCTCCCGGGTGCTCAGGCACGATGGCGTGGCGCTCGAACAACTGACGGCCCGACTCAGCGCATTGCTGGACCGGCCACTGACCCATCAGCACAATCCCCTGAGCCCGGCACTGTTGTGTGAACATTTCCTGCAGGCTGGGCGCAACCTGGGCGTGGGAATCAAGGTCAAGCTGATCTTGCTCAAGCTGTTCGAGCGCTATGTGCTCAGCGACTGCGACCAGCTCTATGCCGAGGCCAACCAGCTGCTGGCCGCTACCGGGATTCTGCCGGACCTCAAGGCCTCGCCGTCACGACGTGCGTCGGATCGCTCCGATGACAAGCCCAAGTCCAAGCTCAAGATCGATAAACCTGCCAAAGCCAGGGCCGCCGATGTCGATGACAGCGTGCAGGAAGTGTTCGCCGCGCTGCAGAAACTGCTGATGCAGGTACGTGGCAGCGTGGCACCGACGCTGGAGGCCAGCGCCCCGGCCCAACCGATTTCCACCCGTGATCTGCTGCGCCTGCTATCGCACCTACAGCAATACGTGCCGGCGCCGGCGGTCCAGGATGAATTCGACCTGCGCGGCCAGCTCGAACAATTGCTCACCCGCGTCAGCGTCCGGAGCGGTAAGTCCCGGGTCGTTGAAGGGGCTGACGAGGACGTGATCAACCTGATCTCGATGATGTTCGAATTCATCCTCGACGACCATAACCTGCCGGACACCTTCAAGGCCCTGATCGGGCGCCTGCAAATCCCGATGCTCAAGGTTGCGGTGCAGGACAAGAGTTTTTTCAGCCGCGGCAATCACCCTGCCCGGCGGCTGCTCAATGAGATTGCTGCCGCGGCCATGGGCTGTGGCGATTGCGACGATCACCAGCGCGACAGCCTCTACCTGCGTATCGAGCAGGTAGTCCAGCGCCTGTTGAATGATTATGTCGATGACCCGGCGATTTTCTCCGAACTGCTGGCGGAATTCCTGGCCTTCACCAGTGACGAGCGGCGGCGCAGTGAATTGCTTGAGCAGCGTATCCGTGACGCGGAAGAGGGCAGGGCCAAGGCTGAGCTGGCCCGCCAGCGAGTCGAAGGGACGCTGAATCAGGTGTTGTTGGGCAAGGTGTTGCCCCAAGCGGTGGTGGAGTTCGTGCAGCAAGCCTGGAGCCAGGTGCTGTTGCTGACCTGTTTCAAGCACGGCGAGCGTTCGGATGAATGGAAGGCTGACGTCCTGACCCTGGAACAACTGATCTGGAGTGTCCAGCCCCACGACGAGCCCGACGCCGGCCTGCGTTTGCTGGCGATGGTGCCGGAACTGCTCAAGGCCCTGCGCGAAGGCTTGAGTCGTTCAGCGTTCGATCCGTTTGCCACCAGCGAATTTTTCAGCGAGTTGGAAGTGCTGCACGTGCAATCCCTGGAACGCATGGGGCAGGCTCCGGAACAGGCGCAGCCGTCCGATATGCCGGTGATGGTCGAAGTCTCGGAAAAGATTTCCCTGCGCGAGCCCAACAAAGCGCCGACGGACGGCCCGGCGGTCCGTTTGCCTGCCGATGACGTGGGTCTGATCCAGGTCGATCAATTGCGCCTGGGCAGCTGGGTCGAGTTCCAGGAAGAGGACGACAACCGCCTGCGCTGCAAACTGGCGGCGATCATCCAGGCCACCGGCAAATACATCTTCGTCAACCGCACCGGCCTCAAGGTGCTGGAACACAGTCGTACCAGCCTGGCCCTCGAATTCCGCCGAGGGGCCGCCCGCCTGCTGGACGACACGCTGCTGTTCGACCGGGCGCTGGAATCGGTGCTGGGCAATCTGCGTCAGCTCAATCGCGGCAAGTGATCGCGCAGTCGGGGCCGATCACGGCATACTGGCGGCATTCACCGTCGTCATCGAAGGAACCTGTATGCAGCTGGACCCCGCGAGCGGTTGGTGCGATGGCGTGCGTCATTGCCCCTCGCCCAACTTCAATGCGCGCCCCGAGGGCGAAATCTCCCTGCTGGTGATCCACAACATCAGCCTGCCCCCGGCACAATTCGCCACGGGCAAGGTGCAGGAGTTTTTCCAGAATCGTCTGGATGTCACGGAACATCCCTACTTTGCCGGTATCGCTGACCTGCGTGTCTCGGCGCATTTTTTGATCGAACGTGACGGCGCCGTCACCCAGTTTGTCTCCTGTCTGGACCGCGCATGGCACGCGGGCGTCTCGTGCTTCGAGGGGCGGGAAACCTGTAACGATTTTTCCATAGGCATCGAGCTTGAGGGCACCGATGATCTGCCGTTCACCGACGCGCAATATGCAGAGCTCGTGGACCTGACCCGGCAGTTGCAGGCGGCGTTCAGGGCGATCACGGTGCAGCGCATCTGCGGGCACAGTGACATCGCCCCAGGGCGCAAGACCGATCCGGGACCGGCATTCGACTGGGTGCGCTACCGTGCGGCCCTGACAGAAGGGGACGAACAATGAGTTTTCTGGTGTTGCTGCTGGCGGTCTGGGTCGAGAAGTTCTCGGCGTTGCGCCAGCGAGTGCAGCGCGACGGCGTTTGGTTGCGCGAGCTGAACAGGCTCGAAGCGAGTCCTCGCTGGGCCAGCCGGCCCTGGCTGGTGTTGATGGGCATGGTCGTGCTGCCCGCGGCGCTGCTGGCGTTGTTGCTGTGGGTACTGGAGCCGGTGGCCTACGGTCTGCTGGCGTTGCCGGTGCACCTGCTGGTGGTGATTTACAGCCTGGGACGCGGCGATCTGCTCGCAGACCTCGGGCCTTTTCGCGATGCCTGGCGCCGGCAAGACCTGCAAGCGGCGGCCCATGTCGCCAAGCGTGACCTGGATCTTGAAGCCAACGATGGTGAGCAGCTGCTGGAGCGGGTCCAGGGGCATCTGTTGTGGCAGGCCTACCAGAGCTTTTTCGCGGTGATCTTCTGGTACTTCCTGCTGGGCCCGGTGGCGGCCCTGAGCTATCGGCTGCTGGCGTTGGCCGCCGAGCACAGCCACAACCCCGGCGTAGCCGAACGGGCCGCGCAGATGCGCCATGCCTTCGACTGGGTACCGGTGCGGCTGCTGGCGGCAAGCTTCGCCCTGGTGGGCAATTTTGTCGCGGTCAGCCGGGTCATGCTCCATGAGCTATTGAACTGGAACATCAGCGCGGCCGAGCTCATCGACAAGGTAGGGCTGGTGGCCGGCGAGATTCCGAGACCCGTCGCCGGGCCGGACGGCGTCAACAGCCTGGATCGGCTCTGGGAATTGCTGCTGCGTGCGGCGCTGCTGTGGTACGCCGGGTTTGCGTTGTGGACGGTGTTGGCCTGACACAGAGCTTGTTGTGGCGAGGGAGCTTGCTCCCGCTCGGGCGCGCAGCGGCCGCCATCTCTTGGAGGCGCTGCGCACCTCAGCGGGAGCAAGCTCCCTCGCCACGGGTATGCAAAGCCTGATGGCCTGTCGTTAACCTTAAGTTACAAATCTCCCCGCCGATTTACGCTATACAGGCACAGCGCCCGATAGTGGCTTTGTGCTGTCCCCGTGCGCTCGCTCATAAAAATAAAAACACTACCGGGAGACTTCCCTGTGAAGAGTTTGCTCTGGCCCGCTGTCGCCCTGATGAACCGCCTGAGCTTCGGCATGAAGTTCAGCCTGATCAGCGTGTTGTTCCTGCTGCCGATGCTGGTGACCAACTTCTTTCTGGTGCGCGATTCCTATCGGGAGTTCCAGGGCACGCAAGTGGAGTTGCAAAGCCTCGACCTGCTGGGCAGCAGCCTGGCCCTGCGCCGGGACCTGGAGACCTTGAATAACCTGGTGCAGATCAACGCCAGCCTGGGGCAATCCGGCAAGGCGGGCGACGTGGAAGCGAAGATCGGCACCCTCGAACAACAGCTCCTGGCACGCCTGCAAGGCATGGCCGCCGTGGCGGTCGAGCCCGAACAGGTCAGCGCCTTCGATGCCAAGCGCGACGAAATGATCGCCGCGTTCAAGGCCCAACAGGCTGAAAGCTCCCTGCAGAGTAAAAGTGCATTGATCGGCAAACTGCTCAACAGCGCGCAGATCTTCAACCAGATTATTGCCAGCCAGGCGGGGCTGAGCCGCGACAACCAGGGCGATATCCGCCAGCTCAGCGAACTGATCGTCGGCACGACCCCAAAAGTCACCCAGCTCCTGGGGGAGGGTCGTGCGCTGGGCGCGTCTTCATTGGGGCAGGGCTTCCTCAACTCGGCAGCGAGCACCCGCTTCGAAGAATTACTCGCGCAGATCGAAAAACTCCAGGGCGAATACGAGCTGAAACTGCAAGACGCCCTGGGTTCGAGCAAGGCGGCCGGGCAAGCCCTTGCCGAACAGGCGGATGGCAGCAAGGGCACTCTGAAGAAAGCGTCGGAGTTGATCGAAGAACAAGTAGTGATGGCCGACACCCTCGACGCGCCATGGCCGGCGTTCTTTGAACAGGTCAGCGGCCTGATGGAACGGACTTACCGGCTGAATGAGGCGACCCAGGGCTTTCTCGGCGTGCAGTTGCAACATCGCCTGGAGCAGAACCGCAGCCACATGGTGCTGCAAGCCGTGGCCCTGGCGGCGGTATTCCTGCTGATTTTTTATCTGTATGCCGGTTTCTACGCCTCGACCCGCACCACCCTCCAGCACTTGGGCCAGATGATGGACAAGGTGGCGGCGGGGGACATGACCGTGAATTTCGTCGCCCGTAGCAAAGACGAGCTGGGTGAGTTGGGCGAGGTGTTCAACGGCACGGTGGCGAAGATCCATGACCTGATCGAACAGGTTGGCCGCACGGTCGCCGAAGTCGAGCGCCAGGCCGGACAGGTGGAAACGGTATCGGCCCGCAGCAACCAGGCGGTTGCCGGGCAGCGCAGCCAGATCGAGCTGGTGGCCACGGCGATGAACCAGATGTCCGCCACCGCCCAGGAAGTGGCCCGCAGTGCCGCTGCGGCGGTCAGCAGCGCCCACAGCGTGAACGACGAAACCCTCAGTGGGCGTGGGCTGGTGGAATCCCAGCAGGGCAGCATCGCCCGCCTGGCCAGCGAGATCGACCAGTCGGTGCAGGTGATCAATCAACTGGCGACCGACAGCCAGGCCATCAGCCGTGTGCTGGACGTGATCAAGAGCATCGCCGAGCAGACCAACCTGCTGGCCCTCAACGCCGCCATCGAAGCCGCCCGGGCCGGTGAGCAGGGACGCGGCTTCGCGGTGGTGGCCGATGAAGTCCGGACCCTGGCCAAGCGCACCCAGCAATCGACCGAAGAAATCGAAGCGATGATCAGCCGTCTGCACGGTGGTGTAGGCGCTGCGGTCAAGGCGATGGGCAGCAGCCATGAGATGGCCAGCGGCACGGTCGGTCAGTCGGAAAAGGTCCAGCAGGCCTTGGAAAACATCCTCGGTGCGGTCGGCATGATCGTCGACCAGAACCAGCAGATCGCGGCGGCAGTGGAACAACAGACCGCCGTGGCCCACGACATCGACCAGAACATCGTCGAAATCAACCGCGCCGGCGAACGCACCGCCGAAGGCGCGCACCAGACCGAGGACGCCAGCCGTGAACTGTCGGCCCAGGTGGTGCGGCTCAAGCAGTTGATCAATGCGTTTCGGGTTTAGCTCAAAGAAAAGCCGCACCACCACCCCCCCTGTGGGAGCGGGCTTGCTCGCGAAAGGGTAGTGTCAGTCAACGATGATATCGACTGACACACCGCTTTCGCGAGCAAGCCCGCTCCCACAGGGGCGGAATTCGGTTACCAGCCGAATAATTCGCGGGCGTTCGCGGTACTGATCTCCGCCAGTCGCTCAGGACTAACCGACATAACCTGCGCCAACGCTTCGCAAATGGCCGGCAAATGCGCCGGGCTGTTGCGCTGGCCGGGGAACATCGCCGGGGCCATGTCCGGCGAGTCGGTCTCCAGCACCACCGCTTCCAGCGGCAGTTGCGCCAGTACCCGGTGCATGCGCAGGGCCTGGGGCCAAGTGGCGGCGCCGCCGAGGCCGAGCTTGAAACCCAGCTTGATGTATTCGCGGGCCTCTTCAAAACTGCCGGCGAAGGCATGGATGATCCCGGCACGCTTGAGGCCGATGCGCTTGAGCGTCGCGATGACGGCGGCATGGCTGCGGCGCACGTGGATCAGTGCCGACAGCTCGAACTCCGCCGCCAGTTGCAGTTGCGCTTCGAACAACGCCTGCTGGCGTTCATGGTCGAGGCTCTGTACGTAGTAATCCAGGCCGATTTCCCCCACCGCGCACAACTGCCGATGCCCGGCCAGGCGGGCCAGCCATTGGCGCAAGTGCGTCAGGTCGTCGGGCTGATGCTGCTCCAGGTAAACCGGGTGCAGGCCCAGTGCGGCGTGCAGGTGCGGGTCGCTTTGCACCAGGTCCCAGACTCGTTGCCAGTTGTCCCGATAGACCCCCAGCACCACCATCTCACGGACTCCCAGCGCACGACTTTCGGCCAGCAGGGCCGGGCGATCTGCGTCGAAGTCGGGGAAATCCAGATGGGTATGGGTGTCGATCAGCTCCATGGGTCAGCCTTGGTGAATGCGCTGCTTGAAAGTGCGAGGGATGGCCTGCACGCCCGGCTGATAGTCATCGTTCTCGATGGCCGCCAGCGCCAGCGCAAGGGCCTTGTCGGCGATCAGTTGGTGCTGCTGGGACATGGCGTTGACCGGCAGCGGCAGGAAATCCAGCAGCTGCGTATCGCCGAACGTGCCCAGGCGCAACGGGCGCGACTTGAGCGGGAAATCGTGCAGCGCGTCGAACACCCCTTGCAGCAGCACGTAGGAGGTGGTGATCAGCGCATCCGGCAGGTGCCCCAGGCGCGCGAGCATTTCTTCCATCAACTGCCGGCCGCATTCACGGCTGAATGACTCGCCGTGCTCGATCAGCACCTGGCCCTCGAACCCGTCCAATGCGTCGCGAAAGCCTGCGGTCCGTTCCTGACTGATGCTCAGTTCGGGGCGGGCGCTGATCAGGGCGATCTGCCGGGGGTGGGTCGCAAGCAGGCTGCGGGTCAATTGCAGGCTGGCCTGGCGATCATCGCTGATCACCGAGCAGAAATGCGCAGGCTCCATCACCCGGTCGATGGCAATGATCGGGATGCCCTTGGCCTGCAACTGCTGGTAGCTGTCGTCACCGGCCGGCAGGCAACTGGCGACGATCAGCGCATCGCAACGGCGGGCGCGGAACAGCTGCAACAATTGTCGTTCACTGTCGGGGGCATCGTCGGAGCTGGCGATCAGCAACTGATAGCCCCGGGCCCGGGCGCCTTGCTCCAGGAGCTTGGCGATGCGCGCATAACTGGGGTTTTCCAGATCCGGCAGAATGAAGCCCAGGGTGCGCGTGTGACGACTGCGCAGTCCGGCGGCCTGGGGATTGGGCGTGAAGCCGTGTTCCTCGACCACCGCCCGCACCCGTTCGACGGTGGCGCTGCTGATGCGTTGCTGTTCGGCCTTGCCGTTGATGACGTAGCTGGCGGTGGTCACGGACACACCGGCAAGCTGGGCGATATCACTGAGTTTCAACCCGGTTTTCCTTGTTTTTTCGAGTTAGCCCGGACAATAAGGGCCATCCTACCCGATTCAAGATGATGATCACCGCCCTGACGCTGGCGACAAGTTGCACTTCAACGACACGAGATTATCGAGTAACGTGCCAATCCTTCTAGATTAAACGTTTCAGCAAGCGTATTTTCAAGGCTAGCAGGATTTTTGGCCGTGCTGCCGCGATAGCGCCAAAAACCGTCCTGCGACGCTAAGCTGATTCATTCAAAACAATACCTGGCGCCGACCGGACGCCAAAAAGGAGAAAGCATGCTCGAGCTCACTCTAGAGCAGATATCCATGGCGCAGACGGCCGTGGATAAAGACGCAGCGCTGCAACTGCTCGCTGACCGCCTGGTGGCCGATGGCCTGGTCGCCGAGGGCTACCTCGCCGGCTTGCAGGCTCGCGAAGCCCAGGGCTCGACCTTTCTTGGGCAAGGGATTGCCATTCCTCACGGTACTCCGCAAACCCGCGACCTGGTGCACGCCACCGGCGTGCGCCTGCTGCAATTCCCCGAAGGCGTGGACTGGGGCGACGGGCAGATTGTCTATCTGGCCATCGGTATCGCGGCCAAGTCCGACGAACACCTGCGTCTGCTGCAATTGCTCACTCGCGCTCTCGGCGAGACCGACCTGGGCCAGGCCCTGCGGCGTGCCGGTTCTCCCGAGGCGTTGTTGAAACTGCTGCAAGGCGCGCCGCAGGAGCTGGCGCTGGATGCGCAGATGATCGGCCTCGGTGTATCGGCCGACGATTTTGAAGAACTGGTCTGGCGCGGCGCCCGTCTGCTGCGCCAGGCCGACTGCGTGAGCAACGGCTTTGCCGGCGTCCTGCAGCAGGTCGAGGCGCTGCCCCTGGGCGATGGCCTGTGGTGGCTGCACAGCGAGCAGACCGTCAAGCGTCCGGGCCTGGCCTTCGTCACCCCGGACAAGCCGATCCGTTATCTCGGCCAACCCTTGAGCGGGCTGTTCTGCCTCGCCAGCCTGGGGGAGGCTCATCAGGCATTGCTGGAACGGCTCTGTGCGCTGCTGATCGAAGGTCGTGGCCACGAACTGGGTCGCGCCACCAGCAGCCGCAAGGTGTTGGAAGTGCTCGGTGGAGAACTGCCCGCAGACTGGCCCAGCGCCCGCATCGGCCTGGCCAATGCCCACGGCTTGCATGCGCGCCCGGCGAAGATCCTGGCGCAACTGGCGAAGAGCTTCGAAGGCGAAATCCGCGTGCGCATCGTCGACGGCCAGGACAGCGCCGTGTCGGTCAAGAGCCTGAGCAAACTGCTGAGCCTGGGCGCCCGTCGCGGGCAAGTCCTGGAATTCATCGCCGAACCGAGCATTGCCGCCGACGCACTGCCGGCATTGCTGGCCGCCATCGAAGAAGGCCTGGGCGAAGAAGTCGAGCCGCTGCCGCCACCCACTGCGCCACAGGAAACCGCCGTAGCGGAAGTCGCGACGGTAGTGCTGGCGCCTGAGTCCGGCAGCCTGATCCAGGCGGTGCCCGCTGCCCCCGGGATTGCCATCGGCCCGGCCCATGTCCAGGTCCTGCAAGCCATCGACTATCCACTGCGTGGCGAGTCGGCGGCCATCGAGCGCGAGCGTCTGCAAAAAGCCCTGAGCCAAGTGCGCCGCGATATTGAAGGCCTGATCGAGCGCGCCAAGGCCAAAGCGATCCGCGAGATTTTCATCACCCACCAGGAAATGCTCGACGACCCGGAACTGACCGACGAAGTCGACACGCGCCTGAAGCTGGGCGAGAGCGCGCAAGCGGCGTGGATGGGCGTGATCGAAGCCGCCGCGAAAGAACAGGAAGCCTTGCAGGATGCCCTGCTCGCCGAACGTGCCGCCGACCTGCGGGACGTTGGCCGTCGGGTGCTGGCGCAATTGTGTGGCGTTGAAACCCCGAGCGAACCGGAGCAACCGTACATTCTGGTGATGGACGAGGTCGGTCCGTCCGACGTGGCGCGCCTGGACCCGGCCCGCGTGGCAGGGATTCTCACCGCCCGTGGCGGCGCCACCGCCCACAGTGCGATTGTCGCCCGAGCCTTGGGCATTCCGGCGCTGGTCGGCGCCGGAGCCTCGGTATTGCTGCTGGCGCCGGGCACTTCGCTGCTGCTCGACGGCCAGCGTGGTCGCCTGCACGTGGACCCGGACGCCGCCACCCTGCAAAAAGCCGCGCAAGAACGCGATACCCGCGAGCAGCGCCTCAAGGTGGCCGCCGAACAGCGGCATCAACCGGCCGTGACCCGCGACGGTCATGCCGTGGAAGTGTTTGCCAACATCGGCGAAAGCGCCGGCGTCACCAGCGCGGTGGAGCAGGGCGCCGAGGGCATTGGCCTGTTGCGCACCGAGCTGATTTTCATGGCCCACAACCAGGCGCCCGACGAAGCGACCCAGGAAGCCGAATACCGCAAGGTGCTCGATGGCCTGGCGGGGCGGCCGCTGGTGGTGCGCACCCTGGATGTGGGCGGCGACAAACCGCTGCCCTACTGGCCGATCGCCAAAGAAGAAAACCCGTTCCTGGGTGTGCGTGGCATTCGCCTGACTTTGCAGCGCCCGCAGATCATGGAAGCGCAGCTGCGCGCCCTGTTGCGCTCGGCGGACAGCCGTCCGTTGCGGATCATGTTCCCGATGGTTGGCAGTGTCGATGAGTGGCGCCAGGCCCGGGACATGACCGAGCGCCTGCGCCGGGAAATCCCCGTGGCGGACCTGCAACTGGGGATCATGATCGAAGTGCCGTCTGCTGCATTGCTGGCGCCGGTGCTGGCCAAGGAGGTCGACTTCTTCAGCGTCGGCACCAACGACCTGACCCAATACACCCTGGCCATCGACCGTGGTCATCCGACCCTGTCGGCCCAGGCCGACGGCTTGCACCCGGCAGTGTTGCAACTGATCGACATCACCGTGCGGGCGGCCCATGCCCACGGCAAGTGGGTCGGGGTCTGCGGCGAACTGGCGGCCGATCCGCTGGCGGTGCCGGTGCTGGTAGGCCTGGGTGTGGACGAGCTGAGCGTGTCGGCCCGCAGCATTGCCGAGGTCAAGGCGCGGGTTCGCGAACTGAATCTCGCCGAGGTTCAAACCCTGGCCCAGTCGGCGTTGGCCGTGGGCAGCGCCGATGACGTGCGCGCATTAGTGGAGGCGCTGTAATGGCGAAGATTCTCACCCTGACCCTCAACCCGGCGCTCGACCTCACGGTAGAGCTGGCGCGCCTGGAACCGGGGCAGGTCAACCGCAGCGATGCGATGCACTCCCACGCCGCCGGCAAGGGCGTGAACGTGGCCCAGGTGCTGGCCGATCTCGGTCACACCTTGACGGTCAGCGGTTTTCTCGGCGAGGACAACGCCCAGCCGTTCGAGATGCTGTTTGCCCAGCGCGGTTTCGTCGACGGGTTTGTCCGGGTGCCCGGCGAAACCCGCAGCAATATCAAGCTGGCCGAGCAGGACGGGCGCATCACCGATCTCAACGGGCCTGGCCCGGTGGTGGACGAAGCCGCGCAGCAGGCATTGCTGGAGCGGCTGGAACATCTTGCTCCAGGCCACGACGCCGTGGTGGTCGCCGGCAGCTTGCCCCGAGGCGTCAGCCCGCAATGGTTGCAGGCGTTGATCACGCGCTTGAAAGCACTCGGCTTGAATGTGGCCCTCGACACCAGTGGCGAAGCCTTGCGCGTTGCGTTGGGCGCCGGGCCGTGGCTGATCAAGCCGAACACCGAGGAACTGGCCGATGCGCTGGGGTGTGAAGTGGTGAGCGAGCAGGCCCAGGCCGAAGCGGCGCAGCGTCTGCACGCCCAAGGCATCGAGCATGTGGTGATTTCCCATGGCGCCGAGGGCGTGAACTGGTTCAGTGTCGGTTCGGCGCTGCATGCCTCGCCACCCAAGGTCAGCGTTGCCAGCACCGTCGGCGCCGGGGATTCATTGCTGGCCGGCATGCTGCATGGCCTGCTCGGTGCGCACACTCCGGAGCAGACCCTGCGCAGGGCCACGGCCATCGCAGCCATGGCAGTGACGCAGATTGGTTTCGGCATCCACGACACCTCGTTGCTGGCGTCGCTTGAACAGGGCGTGCGCGTGCGCCCCCTGACAGAACAATAAGAGGGTTCGCAAGAATGAAATTAGCCATTGTGACGGCCTGCCCGAACGGCATGGTCACCAGTGTGTTGTGCGCCCGCCTGCTGGATGCGGCAGCCCAGCGTCAGGGTTGGAGCACCAGCGTCGAAGTGCATGATGCGGCCCATCCGGAACGCCAGTTGTCAGCGGCCACCCTTGAAGCGGCCGAGTGGGTGCTGCTGGTCACCAGCGGCCCGCTGGACCTGTCGCGGTTCGTCGGCAAGCGGGTGTTCCGCAGCACCCCGGCCCAGGCCCTGCAAGACGTCGATTCGCTGCTGCGTCGCGGTGCCGAAGAGGCCAGCGTGCTTCGCGAATCGGACGTGCTCGAACAGGCACCGGTGTCCCCGGTCTCGACCGAGCGCGCCCCGCGCCTGGTGGCCATCACCGCCTGCCCGACCGGCGTCGCCCATACCTTCATGGCCGCCGAAGCCCTGCAACAGGCGGCGACGCGGCTGGGCTACGACCTGCAAGTGGAAACCCAAGGTTCGGTGGGCGCGCGCAATCCGCTGAGCGCCGAAGCCATCGCCGAGGCCGACGTGGTGCTGCTCGCCACGGACATCGAAGTCGCCACCGAGCGTTTTGCCGGCAAGAAGATCTACCGCTGTGGCACCGGTATCGCCCTGAAACAGGCCGAAGCCACGTTGAATAAAGCCTTGGCCGAAGGCCGCCAGGAAAGCGCAGCGAGCGGCACGGCCGGTCCGGTCAAGTCGGAGAAAACCGGGGTCTACAAACATCTGCTGACTGGGGTGTCGTTCATGCTGCCGATGGTGGTGGCCGGTGGTTTGTTGATCGCGCTGTCGTTCGTCTTCGGCATCACCGCGTTCAAGGAGCCCGGCACGCTGGCGGCGGCGCTGATGCAGATCGGTGGCGACACGGCGTTCAAACTGATGGTGCCGCTGCTGGCCGGTTACATCGCCTATTCCATCGCTGACCGTCCCGGCCTGGCTCCAGGGATGATCGGCGGGTTGCTGGCAAGTACCCTGGGCGCCGGCTTCATCGGCGGGATCATCGCCGGTTTCCTGGCCGGTTATGCGGCCCTGGCGATCAACCGTTATGCGCGGCTGCCCCAGAGCCTGGAGGCGCTGAAGCCGATCCTGATCATCCCGCTGCTGGCCAGTCTGTTCACCGGGCTGGTGATGATCTACATCGTCGGCAAACCGGTGGCGGGCATGCTGGAAGGCCTGACCCACTTCCTCGACAGCATGGGCACCACCAACGCCATTTTGCTGGGTGTGTTGCTGGGCGCGATGATGTGCGTCGATCTCGGCGGGCCGATCAACAAAGCGGCCTATGCGTTCTCGGTCGGGCTGCTGGCTTCGCAAAGCTATGCGCCGATGGCCGCCACCATGGCCGCTGGGATGGTGCCACCGATCGGCCTGGGCATCGCCACCTTCATCGCCCGGCGCAAGTTCGCCCAGACCGAGCGCGAGGCCGGTAAGGCCGCGCTGGTACTGGGCCTGTGCTTCATCTCCGAAGGTGCCATTCCGTTTGCCGCCAAAGACCCGCTGCGGGTGATCCCGGCGAGCATCGCCGGCGGCGCGTTGACCGGTGCGCTGTCGATGTACTTCGGCTGCAAACTCATGGCGCCCCACGGCGGGCTGTTCGTGATGCTGATCCCCAACGCCATCAACCATGCGCTGTTGTACCTGCTGGCAATCGTCGCGGGGAGCCTGGTGACTGGCGTGGCGTATGCGCTGCTCAAACGGCCGGAAGCGGTGGAAATGGCGTTGGAGCCGGCCAAGGCTTGATTACCACTCCATAAGCCATGCGGTCTCCCCTGTGGGAGCGAGCCTGCTCGCGATAGCGGTGTATCAGTCGACGATGATGTCGTCTGACACTCTGCTATCGCGAGCAGGCTCGCTCCCACAGGGGTTTAGGGTGGTGTTCAAAAACCCTGTCACACCCGATTAACACAGCCATGCTTAAGTCTCCCCAATTCAAGGGAGAACACCATGAGCGAATTCGACCGGGACCGGCGCCGTTTGATTCAGGCCGTGGGCGCAGGATTGTTGTTGCCGGGGCTGGCGCCGGCGGTGATCGCGTCGGTCAAGGACCGGCCGCTGCTCACCGATGGTGTGCAGTCCGGTGACTTGCAGGGCGATCGGGCGATGATCTGGAGCCGCAGCGACCGTCCGGCGCGGATGGTGGTGGAGTGGGACACTCGCAGTCACTTTCGTAACCCGCGTCGCGTGGTCTCGCCATTGGCCGACAGCCGCAGCGATTTCACCGCCCGGGTCGAGCTGAGCGGGTTGCCCCGCGACCAGGCGATTTTCTATCGGGTGCGTTTCGAAGACGCCCAGAGCGGTGTCGCCAGTGAACCCTGGTTCGGCCACCTGCGTAGCGTGCCGCAGTTCAAGCGCAACATCCGTTTCGTCTGGAGCGGCGACACCGTCGGCCAAGGCTTTGGCATCAACCCGGACATCGGCGGCATGCGCATCTACGAAGCCATGCGCCTGCGCCTGCCGGATTTCTTTATCCACAGCGGCGACACCATCTACGCCGACGGCCCGGTACCGGCGCAAATCACCACCGAGGGCGGGCGCATCTGGCGCAACCTCACCACCGAAGCCAAGAGCAAGGTGGCCGAGACCCTGGACGAGTATCGCGGCAACTACCGCTACAACCTGATGGACGAGAATCTGCGGCGCTTCAACGCCGAGGTCCCGCAGATCTGGCAATGGGACGACCACGAGGTGGTCAACAACTGGTCGCCGGGCAAGCAGTTGGACGAACGCTACCAGACCAAGGATATCCACTCCCTTGTCGGGCGTGCCCGCCAGGCCTGGCTGGAATACGCGCCGATGCGCCTGCAAAAGGCCGATGGCGGCGGGCGGATCTACCGCAAGCTCGGTTACGGGCCGATGCTGGACGTGTTCGTGCTCGACATGCGCAGCTACCGCGAAGCCAACGACGCCAACCTCGGCGCGGCCAAGCCGTTCTTGGGGCGTGAACAGTTGAACTGGCTCAAGCGCGAACTCAAGCAGTCCCGGGCCCAGTGGAAGGTGATCGCCGCCGACATGCCCATCGGCCTCGGCGTGCCCGATGGCGAAGTCAGCCCCGGCGTGCCGCGTTGGGAAGCGGTCGCCAACGGTGATCCGGGCCAGGCCCAGGGCCGTGAAGTGGAAATCGCCGAATTGCTGGGTTTCCTGCGCAAGCACCAAGTGCACAACTACGTCTGGCTCACCGCCGATGTGCACTATTGCGCGGCCCATCACTACCACCCCGAACAGGCCGCGTTCCAGGATTTCGAACCGTTCTGGGAGTTCGTCGCCGGGCCGTTGAACGCCGGCAGCTTCGGTCCCAATGCCCTGGACAAGACCTTCGGCCCTGAAGTGGTGTTCCAGAAAGCGCCACCGGCCCAGAACACCTCGCCGTTTGCCGGGTATCAGTTCTTTGGCGAGGTGAACATCGACGGGGCGAGCGGGGAGTTGAGCGTGGTGTTGCGTGATCTGGAGGGGGTGGCGGTGTTTGAGAGGAAATTGCAGCCGGTTTGAACTGCGGATCAGCGGATTACCTGTGGGAGCGGGCTTGCTCCGGGCGGCGATCCGACGAAAGCGGTGTGTCAGTTGATAGATGCATAGCTGACACGACGCATTCGTCGGATCGCCGCCCGGAGCAAGCCCGCTCCCACAGGGGATTGTGTTGCCTGGGAGGTTAGTAAACGTCTCGCCGATACCGCCCTTGTTCGATCAACCGTTCTACTTCCTCGGCCCCGAGGATTTCATTGAGCGCCTGGTCCACCCCTGAAGCCATGCCTTGCAGGCTGCCGCAGATGTAGATCACCGCGCCGTCGGCCAGCCATTGCTTGAGCAGCGTGGCGGCTTCGCGCAGGCGGTGCTGGACGTAGATTTTCTGTTCCTGGTCCCGGGAAAAGGCCAGGTCCAGGCGTTCCAGATCCCCTGAAGTCACCCATTCCTGAAGCTCGTCGCGGCAGTGGAAGTCGTGCTCGCGCTGGCGTTCACCAAAGATCAGCCAGTTGCGCTGCATGCCTTCGGCGACGCGAGCCTTGAGCAGGCTGCGCAGGCCGGCCAGGCCAGTGCCGTTACCTAGCAGGATCATCGGCACGCCTTGGGCCGGCAGGTGGAAACCGCTGTTGCGGCGCAGCCGCAGGCTGATGGCGCTGCCCAGCGGGGCGTGTTCGGTGAGCCAGCCGGAGCCGATGCCCAGGCTGCCGTCGGGGTGACGTTCCTGGCGCACGAGCAATTCCAGCACGCCATCGGCCGGGATCGAGGCGATGGAGTATTCGCGCATCGCCAGCGGTGCCAGTGCGTCCACCAGCGCCTGGGCGTGCAGGCCGACCAGATGAGCGCGATTTTCCGGCAACTGGCGGGTGGCCAGGGCCTGGTCGAGGCTGAGCGACAGACCCTCGACCTGCACCCGGGCTTTACCGGCGATGCCCAGGCCATCGAGGAAATGTTCGATGGCCCCGATGTCGTTGCGCGGCAGGATCTCCACCAGGTCACCGGCCAGCCAACTGCTCGGACCGGGCGCGGTGAGGCCCAGCAGGTACACGCCCGAGCCGCTGCTGTCGGGGTTGAGCAGGCTGCGCTGGCTCAACGTCCAGTTCTCGAAACTCGGCGCCTGCCAGGTGTCGGCGGGCGTCTGGCCGGTCAGTTCCGCCAACTGCTGTTGCCAGTGACGCAGGGCGTAAGGGTCGCCGCTGTCGACCTCCACTGGGGCGAACAATGTCTTGCCGCCGTGCTCCGCCAGCCACGCGTGCAGGCGCCGGGCAAAGCCGCAGAAATTTTCGTACTGGCGGTCGCCCAGGCCCAGCACCGAGTAGTGCAGGCGCTCCAGGCTCATTGCCCGGCCCAGCACTTTGCGCTCGAATCCCCGGGCGCTGTCCGGTCCTTCACCATCGCCGAAGGTGCTGACCACGAACAAGGCGTGGGTGGCGTTACTCAGGTCCCGCTCGTTGACGTTCGCCAGCGGCTGGACCTTCACCGCCAGCCCGGCGGCCTGGAGCTGGCCGGCAGTCTGCCACGCCAGCTGCTCGGCGAAACCGCTCTGGCTGGCGAAGCCCACCAGCCATGCCGGGGCATCGCTCGGGTTGTCAGCGAGTGCCTGGCGGGCTTGGCTGACCTGACGCTTCTTGCGTCGACGGTCCAGGTACAGCATCCAGCCGGTGATGAAGAACAACGGCATGGTCAGCGCGGCCAGGGTCACCAGGATCCGTCCGGTCAGGCCGAAATAGCTGCCGACGTGCAGGGCGTAGATGCTGGTGAGCAACTGCGCCTTGAGGCTCTTGTCGCTGTAGCGGCTGTGACGGCTGATTGCCCCGGTGGCCGGGTCGAGCATGATCTGATTCAAGGCCCGGTCGTGAGGCGAATTTTTCAGCATGTAGAACACAGTCGCCGGCTGTCCGGCCACCGGCGGCATGCGCACGTTATAGGCAGACAGGTCGGGGCCGGCGGCGCTGTAGATGCTGCTCCAGATGGCGCGATAATCGGCCACCGGCGGCGGACCGCTCGGCGCCGGGCCGCGGTTGCGTACTCGTTCTTCCTTCGGCGAATCGGAAAGCAGGCGGCTCACGGCCTTGTTATACCAATCGTAGGACCAGGTCAGCCCGGTCAGTGCCGCCAGCAGATAGAACAGCAAGCACCAGGTGCCGGCCACCGAATGCAGGTCCCAGTTGAAGCTGCGGCCTTTTTTCCCCCAGTCGAGGGTCAGCCAGGCGCGCCAGCTCTTCCATTGGCGCGGCCAGCGCAGGTACAGGCCAGACAGGCAGAAAAACACCAGGATCAATGTGCAGGCACCAGTAATCTGCCGGCCTGCTTCATCCAGGGTCAGGACTCGGTGCAACTGGAGCACCAGGCCGAAGAAGTCCTGGCCTGCGACATCGCCCATGAACTGGCCGTTGTAGGGATTGAAATAGCGCATCGGGCCGCGTTTTTCCCCAGGCGGCGCGGTGAAGATCACCCGCGCGGCGTTGCCGCTGTCGGTCTCGACCCAGAGCATGGAAACGGTTTTACCGGACGCGGCCTCGATCTGTTCCACCAGTTCGGCGGGCGGCAGGACACCGGCCGGTTGTTTCTCGACCGTCAGCACCTGCGGATTCAGCGCCCGCAGGATCTCGTCCTGGAACGACACCACGGCCCCGGTAATGCCCATCAACGCCAGGACCAGCCCGGCACTGATGCCGAAAAACCAGTGCAACTGGAACAGGGTTTTCTTCAACACGTCGCCCGCCTTGTTCAATCAATACTGTTCATCACGGCGCGCATTATGCCGTGTGTTATCGAGAAGCATTCATAAACACACATAAAAGCCCCGCTCATGGAGATGGGCGGGGCTTTTATACGCTGTCTATCATGGCAACCGTGGCGAGGGAGCTTGCTCCCGCTGGGCTGCGCAGCGGCCCCCTTGGGGGACTCAGCCGAGATACAGCAGCGCCGAATCTCAGGGCTGCTTCGCACCCCAGCGGGAGCAAGCTCCCTCGCCACGGGTTCACCTTGTTCCTGGACTGAGCAGTGCATCAGGTCCTGGCCCTTAGTGCTGTGCCTGGTTCCTGGCTCCAATCAGAAGTGGAAATTAGTGCTCAACAACGCCGTACGTCCCGCCGCCTGGTTGGCGAAGTGCGTCGAGAACGCTTTGTCGTAGTAGGTCTCGTCGGTCAGGTTCTGCACGTTGAGTTGCAGGTCCAGGTTCTTGTTGACCTTGTAGTTGGCCATGGCGTCGTAGCGTACATAAGAGTCGACCATCGTGGTGTTGGCCACGCTGCCGAACACATCATCCACATAGAACGCGCCGCCGCCGATGGTCAGTTTTGGTGTGATCGCGTAGGTGGTCCAGACGCTGGCGCTGTTCTTCGGGGTGTTCGGCAGTTCGTTGCCGTCGGTGACGCTCAGCGGGCCGCCATCGACCTGTTCGCTGTCCAGGTAGCTGTAGCCGGCGAACACTTGCCATTTTTCGGTGATCTTGCCGCTGGCCGACAATTCGAGGCCGTCGACCCGGGTGGTACCGGCGTTCTCATAAGTGGTGGCATCGACCTGGACGCGCGCGTTCTCCTTCTCGGTGCGGAAGATTGCCGCAGTGAGTGAGAGGCGGGCGTCGAGCAAGTCCCACTTGGTGCCGATTTCGTAGTTCTTGGTGGTTTCCGGCTCCATGTCGCTCCTGAGCAGGTTGCCGTTGCGATCCGGGGTGCCGCCCAGCGGGTTGCCTTCGGTGCCTTCGCCGACCATGTTGCCGGGCGGCGTCGCCGAGGTGGCGTAGGAGGCGTAGATGCTGCCGTTGTTGGCCGGTTTCCAGACCAGGCCAAACTGGCCGGTGATGAATTCGCTGGTGTCGTCGCCCTTGAAGGTGGTGGTGCCGGCGGCGTTGTAGGTTTTGTACTTCGTGTCGAAGTGGTCGTAGCGCAGGCCCATGTTCACCAGCCATTGGGGCGACAGTTCCAGGGTGTCGAACGCATAGAGTGCACGGGTGACGCTGGTGGTCTCGGTGCCGGCGTAGTTGCGCACGATGCTGCCGTTCCACGGATCGCTCGGGTTCGGGTTCGCCAGCGAGGTGCAGTTATAGCCGCTCGATGCGCCGATCATCGACGGCCGGCAGTTGGTGTTCGCCGTAGCGGTGGCGGGCACGGTATCGGTGTTGACGGTGTAGGAGGACTTTTCACCCGTCTCGCGACTCAACTCGATGCCGGTGGAGAAGCTGTTCTTGAACCCGGCGACATAGAAATCACCGAACAGATCGGTCTGGTTGGTGGTGGTCTCTACGTTGCTGACCCGGCTGTTCGCCCGGCGCCACACGCTGCCGTTGTTGACGTTGCCCTTGCTGTCGTCGGGCTGGGTCAGGATGTAGTCCTGGGAGGTCGAGCCGTGGCGCAGGGTGTTTTTGATCGTCAGCGCATCGCTCAAGTCGTGCTCGATGGCGAAGGTGGTGGTGTCGGCGCGGGTCTTGCGGAAGTCGCGGTCGCTGAGGCCGTAGAAGTTGCTGCTGTCGCCGCCGTCGTCGGGTTTGTCCGGGTTGGACTTGGTGCGGTTGGCCGACAGGCCCGAGGCCGGCATGCTGTAGGGAATGCCGGAGTCCGGCAGATCGTTGCTTTCCAGATGGTAGTAATCGAGGTTGACCCGGGTGTCGGTGCCCAGGCCGAAGGCCAGCGACGGCGCGATGCCCCAGCGGTCGTAGTCGACCTTGTCGCGGCCGGCGACGTTGCTTTCGTGGCTCATCAGGTTGAGACGGCCGGCGGCGCTGTCGCTGAATTGATAGTTGCCGTCCAGGGTGTAGCGCTGGGTCTGGTCCGAGCCCCAGGTGAAACCGCCGTCGAAGGCATCGCCCAGGTGCGCTTTCTTGCTGACCAGGTTGATGGTGCCGCCCGCCGCACCGCGACCGCCGACCGCCGAGTTCGGGCCCTTGCTGACCTCGATGGATTCCAAGGCGAAGATTTCGCGGCTTTGCGAACCGGTGTCGCGCACACCGTCGAGGTAGGTGTCGCCCTGGGCGTCAAAACCGCGAATGAACGGACGATCGCCTTGCGGGTTGCCACCCTCGCCGGCGCCGAAGGTGATGCCGGGCACCGTGCGCAGGGCGTCCTGCATGTTCAGCGCGCCGGTGTCCTTGAGCACCTGCTGCGGAATGACCGTCACCGAGCGCGGCGTGTCCACCAAAGGCGCCGTGTATTTCGGGGAAGAGGCTTTCTCGACCTGATAGGACGTAGTGTCCTGGGCTTCGCCGGTGATGCTGGTGGCGTCCAGGGCGATGGCGTTGCGCGGGGCCTTGTCGTCGCTTTTGTCCGCAGCCTGGGCCATCGGCGCCACAGCCGTTGCGCTGAGGGCGACACCGATGGCCGACGCCAGCAAGCGTGGTGAACTGACCGATAGTTGTGGTTGTTGACGCGACATGAACATTCCCCTCCCCAAGGTTTCGAGGCGGCGGAATATAGGGTAAACAGGTTTTTGTATCAATTGCGAAATATTGCTATTTGCGAGGAATTTACATTCTTTACAATTGGCTTTTACGGTTTTGTCCGAGTGGTACGTCGTGAGGGGTTGTGCACAGTCAATAAGAATCACTACCATTGGCGCCCTTTTTATCCACAGGTGCCACTGCCATGTTGCTGCACATTCCCGGCGTGTTTTCTCCCGATGAAGTGCAGCGTATCCGTGAGGCGCTGGAGCAGGCCGAATGGGCGGATGGCAAGGTGACGGCCGGTTATCAATCGGCCAAGGCCAAGCACAACCTGCAATTGCCCGAGGGCCATCCACTGGCCAAGGAAATCGGCGCGGCGATGCTCGAGCGGCTGTGGAAAAACCCGTTGTTCATATCGGCAGCCTTGCCGCACAAGGTGTTCCCGCCATTGGTGAACTGCTACACCGCCGGCGGCAGCTTCGACTTCCATATCGACAATGCCGTGCGCCAGCCCAAGGGCAGCGCCGAGCGGGTGCGTACCGACCTGTCGGCCACGCTGTTCTTCAGCGACCCGCAGGACTACGACGGCGGTGAACTGGAGATCCAGGACACCTACGGCACCCAGCGAGTCAAGTTGCCGGCCGGCGACATGGTGCTGTATCCGGGGACCAGCCTGCACAAAGTCAACGCCGTCACCCGGGGGGCACGCTACGCTTCGTTCTTCTGGACCCAGAGCCTGGTGCGCGAAGATAGCCAGCGCGCCCTGCTGTTCGAAATGGACGGGGCGATCCAGCAATTGACTCGGGATGTGCCCGATCACCCTTCACTGATTCGCCTGACTGGCACTTATCACAACCTGTTGCGCCGCTGGGTTGAGGCGTAAGTGACGGATTTTCGCCTGCGCCGGGAAGAACGGCTCGACGCTGATGGCCTCAAGGCCATGCTCGACGAAAGTCCGACACGCGCCGCCCAGGCGATTCTGCTTGGCGCCCGTGAAGGCGTTCTCGAAGCCCAGGCATTGCTCGGGCAGATTCTGCTCGACGGTCACGGCATCGCCCAGGACCCGGAGCTGGCGATGCGTTGGTTCGCCATCGCCGCCGGGCGTGGGCACCTGATGGCGCGCAACATGCTGGGGCGTTGCCATGAACACGGCTGGGGCTGTCCGGCCGATGTTTCGCTGGCCGCCGGGCACTATCGCCTGGCCGCCGAGGCGGGGCTGGACTGGGCGATGTACAACTATGCCAACCTGCTGGCGACCGGACGCGGGGTGCCCCCGGATCAGTCGCAAGCGTTGAGCCTTTATCGCCGTGCCGCCGAACTCGGCCATGCCAAATCGATGAACCTGTTGGGGCGCTACCTGGAGGAGGGGCGGTACTGCCCGGCCGATCCTGTGGCGGCCCGCCAGTGGTATCGACGTTCGGCCGAGGGCGGCGATTTTCGTGGGCAGTTCAGTTATGGCAGCGTACTGGTGGCCGCCGGAAATCTCGAAGAAGGCATGGCGTGGTTGCGTCGGGCAGTGGAAGCCGGAAACCTGAATTTTCTTCAGGTTGCGGCGCGCAACTTGTCTCAAGCTCGGTTACCGGGCCTACGGCAACTGGTCGAGGTCTGTCACGCACGGATTGCCGAACTGAATGAACCCGTGCGTAATAAGGGTTAGTTTGTCGTTTCGATTGTCTGGAAACTGTCTTGGCAATATAAGCTCGCTCCGGGTTTGTAGTATTCGCTAATGTTTGCTTTGTTTTCGGTCTTTGACTTCGTTTCTCCTGATCGACTAGTGTTCGGCCAGCCATGGATGGATTGGTTTATTCAAGTCGGTATCAGCTGGCAAGCGATCCGACGGCACATTAAATAATTAAAGGATTAATTATGAATATTAATGCGGTCTGGGACGAGGCGCTTGACGATGCGTCCGCCGAAGACATCACCCGCTTCGCGCAACTGGTGCCCAAGACACTGTCGAACGCTTCGGCGCCCTTACAGGAGGGCGGGTCACGCGATACAGGCTTGCTGCTGACCAAGAAGCAGATCATTGACCTGCGAAAGTACGAAGCGGCCGCCCTGGCGCTGCCCTATACCCCCCGGGACGTAAGGGACTACCTGAGTTTCGGTGACGATGCGGGCGGTGGTGCAGGACTGCGGCTCGACGATTTCCTGAGAACCTTCCGGGCCACTCGCAACCATGCGCGACGTTGGTCGCCGCTGCGCGAATCGATCATGTTGACCGGCAGTGAGTTGAAACTTTTTGCCACCAGCATGGGGCTCTACAGCAAGGCCATGGACGATGTCTATAAAGATGTCGAGATTTCCAAGGTGCTCGATCAACATGATATTAAAACAGTCGAGCAGTTACGGGCCTTTGAATTGTCGACGGGTAACCGATTTCCAGGCATTGAACTGGAGCCGGATATTATCGAGGACGTTGGGTATTATCTGGATCAGATATTCGATAAGGTCGAGGATAATCTCAAACGCGTCAAAACCATCAAGGACACACTTGATGTTTTTGGCTATGACCTGCGCCAGTACATTCTTCCGGATATCAAGTTGCGCGTCAGCCTGATTGGCAACACGATGCTGCCCGCAGAAATCGAGATGCTCAAGCTACAGGTCGAAGAGCGCGCCTTGCGCATCGATGAGAAGAACGAGGAGTACAGCCAGGCCGTTTACAAGTCCATTGGCGCGGCGGCGGGAATGAACCTGATCGGCCTGGCGCTGGCGATTTACCTGGGCGTGGAAGCTGAAGGCATCCGTGCCGAAAGGAATCGACTGTACCAGGAACAGGAAGCGGCCATCGAAGAGCTGCGCAGCAAAAACCAGACCCTCGGTTCCTTGAGCCGCGTCAAACACGATCTCCAGGGGCTTGAGCTGGTAGCCATCGACGCTGACATCGCCACGCAGAACCTGATGCACGTGTGGAATGTCATGCACCTCTACGTGAAAACCTCCCAGGAAGCTGTCACCCGGATTCATGATGCCTTGAGCCTGCGGCGCTTCATCCAGGCTTTCCGTGAAGTGGCCAATCCCTGGAAGCAGATCGAACGTGACGCGGATGCGCTGATCTCGGTGTTTCGCGAAGCTGATGAAGAGTACGAGCGTATCTACGGGATCAGGACGCGCGCTGCGTTTACCCTCGCGCTGAAAAGCGCTGCCCCGACGTACCCGACGGTGAATCTCAACGTCATGGCCGACAGCCATCGACTGATGCGCGATGGCGTCGTGCAATCGCGGGCGCTGTTCATCCAATGGAATTACCTGCCGCAACTGCAGGCTCGTTTCAATGATGTGGTGCTCAACGTGAGCAAGAGCAGCAGTGTCTTGAGTGAGTCTGCGTTGAGTTCGAAGGTTGCCCTTGAAGGCCGTATCCGGCGCCTTGAGGCGTTGGATCGGGAGTTGGCCAGCCCGGTCGATAAACAGGACATCGAAGAGATTCTGGCTGACCGTGCCGAAGAGCTGGTGCACGCGACCAAGGGGGTGGCGCAGTCCAGCCGCCGACTCAGCGATCAGCTGTCGACCATTCATGAGGTGTTCGATCGGCGCTTGAGCCTGGGTTTGATTGATGATCTGCAGAAACAGCAGCGTGAGGTCGAGGCGGTCGTCGAGCAATTGAGCGCTGAACGGGTAGAGCGGCAGAATCGACGCCGCCAGGCCAGTGAGGCTATCAACTTGCTGGAAAAAGCCGGCGTCGAGGCGATTGGCAACGATCTGCTGCTCACCTTGGAGCAGGTCACCAAACTCGGTATGGCACCGCCGGAAATGCAGTTGGTGATGCAAGCCATCGAACAGCTGAAAAAGACGCTGGTACAAGTCGGCGAAGGGATCCGCTTCCTTGACATGATTCGCGAGCGCGACCAACTGGCGGAGAAGATCCAGGCCCTGAGTCGCGACATCGATCTGAAAAACAGTGAGCTCAACGCCCTCAAGGGCAAGGTCCGCTTCATTGAAATCATTCACGGCATTGACGACGAACGCCGCCGCTACGTGGTCGAGTATCGCGGCGCCGTCGAGGCCTACCGTGGGTTCGCCAGGTCGATCGAGGCCAACGCCTATCTCGATGAAAGCGAGCGTAGCCGCGACTTCATCCACCAGGCCCGGCAGTTCATCGCGTTCCTGGCTCCGCTGTCCCTGCCCTTGGCAACTCACTGAGTTTCACCAACTCAGATGGCTGGCAGGGCTGGCAGATAATGAATCAGCGACTGTCGGGCTGCCCTCGGGCCGACAGTCGCCCGGCTGCGAGTGATGGATCATGTTCGACTTTTTGCTGGAGCAGAAGAATTTTTCTTCCTTGAAAGAATATGTAGATTTTTTACGCGATCTTCCCGGCGCCCTGGCGGAGATCGAGCAATTCACGGATGTTTTCCGGCGGTCGGGGCATTTGCTGCTGACACCGCCCGACACCAGGGCACTGGCCGAAGCGGCTTTCGCCAATGGAAACAGTTGGCGGGCAATCGTCAGGGTGGTTCCGGCACTGGGTTTCATGGGCCAGCAGGTGGTGGGGCAAACGTCGACCTTCACTCGGGAATTCGAGCAGTTGGCTCAGGGAATGGCGGGTCGCCAGTCACTCGGAAGTCTCGATCCTTCGCAGTTCTCGGCCGTCAACTTCGGCGCGCAGGGGAGTAACCGTACAGTCGACCTTATGCAATTGATCGGTAATCTCTGTTTGCGCCTGGAGGAGTGCGCGCAGGTGGTAGCCAGTCTCAAGGCATTGATCGTCAGCGTTGCACAAACGATCCACAGCATTTTTGTGCGCTTCATTGATTCCTTTACCCTGAGGCTGTGCGCCTGCCACGGGCCTGATGCAAAGATCGAGGTCTACTACGCCCTGGGACGCCTTTGCCTGCCGAACATGCAATACGATCCAGGCGGGTATTACTCCCAGGCACAGCGCAAGGCCAAGGCCCGAGAGCATTTGCAGGCGCTCAATGGCCTGTACGCGCGGTCGACGTCGGCGGCGAACAACATCGCCGATCTGTGCCATCGCCTGGGCTATTTCCTTGAACAGGTGACGCTCGAACTCCTGACCAATGGCCGGGAGCAAACGCTGCGTCGGGCACGCCATTCGTTCGCCCAGCTGGCTTATCCACTGGCCGAGCTGAACACCATGGCCCAGGCCCTGACCGACATGTCTTCGCGATTGCAGGCATGAAAAAGCCCGTGACATCGGTCACGGGCTTTCGGGTCCAGCAGTCGCCGGGTTACACGTAGTACGACTTCAGCGGCGGGAAGCCATTGAACTCCACGGCGCTGTAGCTGGTGGTGTAGGCACCGGTGGAGAGCCAGTACAGACGGTCACCGATCGCCAGGTTCAGCGGCAGGCCGTACTTGTAGTTCTCGTACATGATATCGGCGCTGTCGCAGGTCGGCCCGGCGATGACCACTTCTTCCATCTCACCTTTCTTCTCGGTCCAGATCGGAAACTTGATGGCTTCGTCCATGGTTTCGATCAGGCCGGAGAACTTGCCCACGTCGGTGTAGACCCAACGCTCGACAGCAGTGCGCGATTTACGCGCCACCAGCACCACTTCGCTGACCAGGATGCCGGCGTTGGCGATCAACGAACGGCCCGGCTCAAGAATGATTTCCGGCAAGTCGTCACCGAAGTCTTCCTTGAGGAAGCGGATGATTTCCTCGGCGTAGGTTTCCAGGCTGTTGGTGCGGGTGATGTAGTTGGCCGGGAAGCCGCCGCCCATGTTGATCAGCTTCAGGACGATGCCGTCTTCTTCTTTCAGACGCTCGAAGATCACCTTGACCTTGGCAATCGCCGCGTCCCAGACGCTGATGTCGCGCTGTTGCGAGCCCACGTGGAACGAGATGCCGTACGGCACCAGGCCCAGGTCGCGGGCCAGGATCAGCAGGTCCATGGCCATGTCGGTCTGGCAGCCGAACTTGCGCGACAACGGCCAGTCAGCGGTGGTCGAGCCTTCGGTAAGGATGCGCACATAGACTTTCGAGCCCGGCGCGGCCTTGGCGATGTTGCGCAGGTCGGCTTCGGAGTCGGTGGCGTACAGGCGCACGCCTTTGTCGTAGAAGTAGCGGATGTCCTTGGATTTCTTGATGGTGTTGCCGTAGCTGATCTGGTCTGGGGTCACGCCGCGGCTCAGCACCTTGTCCAGCTCATAGATCGAGGCGATGTCGAAGTTCGAGCCTTTTTCCTTGAGCAGGTCGATGATTTCCACCGCCGGGTTGGCCTTGACGGCGTAGTAGACCTTGGCGAATTCGAAACCGGCGCGCAGGTCGTCATAGGCCTGGGCGATCATCGCGGTGTCGATCACCACGAACGGGGTTTCCTGCTTGTCGGCGAACGCCTTCATTTTCTGGAAGGTTTCGCGCGCGAAATAATCTTCGACCTGGATCGACATACTTGGGACTCCTACTGGCAAACATCAGGATCAATGGGTGTGAAGGCTGGGTAGCCCTCGTGAACGTCCTCCGTATCCCCACTTTGGTTCGCCTACTTCCCAAGGCATGTCGCCGAAAGCAAAAAGGCCATGGGATGCGTGCATCCCTTGGCCTTGCTGTCTCGTCGTCAGTACTTGAGCCGGATGGATCGTTTCCAGCATGGACGTTCGGCGCGAACTTTAGGGCGTGAGGGGCCTGAGATCAACTAAAAATGTCGCGTTTTTGCACGCATTCGTCGTGCGACCGGCGGCAGGTCATGATGTAACCGACCTGTATGACGGATTGATGTTCCCCTGGATGGGTGGTTGGGACCGCTGGATGTAGCTTTTGCCCTTGTGGCGAGGGAGCTTGCTCCCGCTGGGGCGCGAAGCGGCCCCAAAAAAAACGATGAGCGCTTCGCACTCAAGCGGGAGCAAGCTCCCTCGCCACAAGAGCAAAAGCCAATCTCCCGGGCAGTGAATCAAGCCTGCGCAATCTCCGCCGGCGAAACGATGCTGGTTTTTCCACCACGAGAGCGTCCGGAACTCAGGTACTCGGCAATCGATTCCTGGGTCACCTCCCCGAGGAACACCCGCTCGGCATCCATCACCGGCAGCCAAGAGCGGTTGAACTCGTACATGCGCGACAGCAGGATCCGCAGGTGTTCGTCGTACGCGGCGGTGGCGTTGAACTCGCGCAGGTACTGGCCGCAGGTGCCGGTCTGGCGGTGCAGGTCGCGACGGCGCACATAGCCCAGGGCCTTGTTCTCGGCACAGGTGACCACCACGTAGCGCCGGTCGTGTTCGTCCATCAGCTCCAGCGCCTCGGCCACCGACGTCTCGGGGCTGACTGACGGGGCGTTGTCCGCTGCGTCCTCGGCCTTGACCAGCAACAGTCGCTTGAGGGTGCTGTCCTGGCCCACGAAGTTGCTGACGAACTCATCGGCCGGGTGCGCCAGCAAGGTGTCCGGGTGGTCGCATTGGATCAGTTTGCCTGCGCGGAAGATCGCAATCTTGTCCCCCAGCTTGATGGCTTCGTCGATGTCGTGGCTGACCATGATCACGGTCTTGTTCAGCGCCCGTTGCATCTCGAAGAACTCGTTCTGGATCATCTCGCGGTTGATCGGGTCCACCGCGCCGAACGGTTCGTCCATCAGCAGCAGCGGCGCATCCGCCGCCAGTGCCCGGATCACGCCGATCCGTTGTTGCTGGCCGCCCGACAGTTCACGCGGGTAGCGATGCAGGTATTGCTTGGGTTCGAGCTTGATCATGCTCATCAGCTCGCGGGCGCGGTCGTGGCATTTCTGCTTGTCCCAGCCGAGCAACTTCGGCACCACCACGATGTTCTCCTCGATGGTCATGTTCGGGAACAGGCCGATCTGCTGGATCACGTAGCCGATGTTGCGGCGCAAGGTCACTTCATCCAGGCCGGTGGTGTCTTCGCCATTGATCAGCACCTTGCCCGAGGTCGGCGGGATCAGCCGGTTGATCATCTTCAGCGTGGTGCTCTTGCCGCAGCCAGATGGCCCGAGGAATACGCAGATCTCGCCTTCGTTGACGGTCAGGTTCACCGAGTCCACGGCCTTGACGTCCTTGCCGTTGCTCTTGAAGGTTTTGCTGAGGTTTTGAAGTTCGATCATTTGGTTAATCCTTTTGGAGTCAGCGAGCGTTGCAGCCACTGCAGGAGCAGGTCGGCGAAGATGGCCAGGAGGCTGACCAGCACGGCGCCGACGATCAGCATCGACATGTCGCTGCGGCTGATGGAAGCGAGGATGAGCACGCCCAGGCCACCGGCACCGATGGTGGCGGCGATGGTCATGACGCCGATGTTCATGACCACGGCGGTGCGCACGCCGGCCAGGATCACCGGCACGGCGATGGGCAGTTCGACCATGCGCAGGCGCTGGCCGAAGGTCATGCCGATGCCGCGGGCGGCTTCACGGATACCGGGTTCCACGCCGGTCAGGGCCAGGTAGGTGTTGCGCATGATCGGCAATAGCGAATAGAGAAACACCGCGGTGATCGCCGGCATCGGACCCAGGCCCTGGCCGAATTTCGAATAGAACGGCAATAACAGGCCGAACAGCGCAATCGATGGAATGGTCAGCAGCACGGTCGCGCTGGCCTGTAGCGGGCCGGCCAGCGCCGGAAAGCGGGTCATGAAAATCCCCAGCGGCACGCCGATGACAATCGCCAGGGTCACGGCGATGCCCACCAGGGTGACGTGCTGCCAGGTCAGGTGGATGGCCTGTTGCCAGTCAAGATGGGAAAAGGCGTTTAACAGTTCCATGGCTTTTCCTCTTCAGGGGATGGGGTGTTGGCGCAGGAAATCGGCGGCAACGGTGGCAGGGCTTTCGTGGTCGACGTCGACGCGGGCGTTGAGCTGGCGCATGGTCTGGTCGTCGAATAGTTCGGCCAGGGGCTTGAGTTGGGCGGCCAGTTGCGGGTGCGCGTCGAGGAACGCCTGGCGCACCACCGGCGCGGCGGTGTAGTCGGGAAAGTAATGCTTGTCGTCTTCCAGCAATTTCAACTTGAACGCGTTCAGCCGGCCATCGGTGGTGTACACCAGGCCGGCGAACACTTGGGCGTTGCGCAGGGCGGTGTAGACCAGCCCGGCGTCCATCTGCCGGATGTTCTTGCGCGTGAGGTTCAGGCCATATCGCTCGACCATGCCGGCCAGTCCGTCGGAGCGGTTGGCGAACTCCGTGTCCAGCGCCACCAGATGGTTTTCATCGGCCTCGGCCTGCAGCACGGCGTTCAACTGGCTGATGCTGTTGATCTGCGGGTACTGACGGGCGACTTTTTCCGGCAGCGCCAGGGCGTAGGTGTTGCTGAATTTCGACGGCGCCAGCCAGGCCAGGCCCTTTTTCGCATCGAGTTCCTTGACCCGCGCATAGGACTGGGCGCTGTCGAGTTTTTCGGTGACATGGTTGTAGGCCACCAGCGACACGCCGGTGTATTCCCACAGCAGATCCAGTTGCCCGGTTTCATGGGCGCTGCGGGCCAGGTTGCTGCCCAGGCCGCCGGTGATCTGTGCGTCGTAGCCTTTGCTGCGCAGGTATTGCGCGGTGATTTCCGCCAGCAGCGTCTGTTCGGTGAAGACCCGGGCGCCGAGGCGGATCACAGGTTTTTCAGCGGCTTGGGCGAACCCTGCCAGCAGCAGGACACAGCCCAGGATCAAGCTCAACTTCTTCATAACGATTCCTTATCCAGCCTGGCTTACGAGGCGCGCAGACCGCGCTCCAGCCAGAGGCGGCTGGCCAGTGTCACCAAACCATCGAGCAGCAGCGCCAGCAGGGCGGTGCAGGCCGCGCCGAGCAGCAGTTGCGGCTGGTTGTTCAGGGCGATGCCGGGGAAAATCAGGCTGCCCAGGCTGTTGGCGCCGATCAGGAACGCCAGCGGGGCGGTGCCGACGTTGATCGCCAGGGCCACGCGCACGCCGCCGACGATGATCGGCACGGCGTTGGGCAACTCGACTTTCCACAGCACCTGGCGCGGAGTCATGCCGATGCCGGTGGCGGCTTCCTTGAGTGAGCCCTGGACGTTTTTCAGGCCTTCGTAGGTGTTGCGCACGATGGGCAGCAGCGAGGCGAGGAACAAGGCGAAGATGGCGGGGCCGCTGCCGATGCCCAGGAAACCCAGGGCGATGGCCAGGACGGCCAGGGGCGGCACGGTGTTGCCAATGTTGAAGACTTGCATGAAGCGCTCGGCGCGCCCGACCATGCCGGGGCGGCTCAGGCCGATGCCGGCCGGGATGCCGACGATCAGGGCGGCGAGTATGGAGGCAAGGACCAGCAGCAGGTGCGCTTGCAGGTAGAACAGCAGATCGTCGCGGTAACGTTGGATCGTGTCGATGCCGATCCAGTGGACCAACAGGGCCAGGAGCGCGACGACGACCGCACCTCCTATCAGCCCTTTGCCATAGCGGATAGCCACAGGCGGACTCCTTTGTCTTTCAGTCGGCGCACGCTGTCCCGGGCGGCAAGCCATCACTGGTTGCCGGGAAAGCGGTCGCGAGAAGCAGCTCTTTTGACTGCCGGGAAACGGCAGCTCATCCGAGCCATGAGCGCAGCCAGGTCAAGCTAACTTGCTGATTTTTCAGAGCCTGACGCGAAGCTGTATCAGGGAGGTGGACGTCTCCACGGCTCAAAAGGTTCCCCGGTCGGGGCTGATCAGGCCACCTTGCAAGTGCTCAACGGTTCGGTTCCTGGCACAACTTGAGCTATAATCGCCGCCCTTTTTTGAATCACCAGCCAGGCGATTTCCCATGACCCAACAGGCCGCCGAAGTCGCGAAACGCCGCACTTTCGCCATTATTTCCCACCCCGATGCCGGTAAGACCACCATCACCGAGAAGCTCTTGCTGATGGGCAAGGCGATCGCCGTCGCCGGCACGGTCAAGTCGCGTAAATCCGACCGCCACGCCACGTCCGACTGGATGGAAATGGAAAAACAACGGGGTATTTCCATTACCACGTCGGTCATGCAGTTCCCGTATCGCGACCACATGATCAACCTGCTCGACACCCCGGGCCACGAAGACTTCTCCGAAGACACCTATCGCACCCTGACGGCGGTGGACTCGGCGTTGATGGTCCTCGACGGTGGTAAAGGCGTCGAGCCACGGACCATCGCGCTGATGGACGTCTGCCGCCTGCGGGACACGCCGATTGTCAGCTTCATCAACAAACTCGACCGGGACATTCGCGACCCGATCGAACTGCTCGACGAGATCGAAGCGGTCCTGAAGATCAAGGCAGCGCCGATCACCTGGCCGATCGGTTGCTACCGTGACTTCAAGGGCGTCTATCACCTGGCCGACGACTACATCATCGTCTACACCGCCGGCCACGGGCATGAGCGCACCGAAACCAAGATCATCGAAAAACTCGACTCCCCCGAAGCCCGTGCGCACCTGGGTGATGAATACGAGCGTTTCGTCGAGCAACTGGAACTGGTGCAGGGGGCCTGCCACGAGTTCAACCAGCAGGAATTCATCGACGGCCAACTGACCCCGGTGTTCTTCGGTACTGCGTTGGGCAACTTCGGCGTCGACCACGTGCTCGACGCCGTGGTGGACTGGGCCCCGCGCCCGCTGCCTCGGGTTGCCAACGAGCGCACCGTGGAGCCGGTGGAAGAGAAGTTCTCGGGCTTCATCTTCAAGATCCAGGCGAACATGGACCCCAAGCACCGCGACCGCATCGCCTTCATGCGCATCTGCTCCGGCAAGTACGAAAAAGGCATGAAGATGCGCCACGTGCGCACCGGCAAGGACGTGCGCATCGGCGACGCCCTGACGTTCTTCTCCTCGGAACGTGAGCAACTGGAAGAAGCGTTCGCCGGTGACATCATCGGCCTGCACAACCACGGCACCATCCAGATCGGCGACACCTTCACCGAAGGTGAAACCCTGGGCTTCACCGGCATCCCGCACTTCGCCCCGGAACTGTTCCGCCGCGTACGCCTGAAAGACCCGCTCAAGTCCAAGCAACTGCGCCAGGGCTTGCAGCAACTGGCCGAAGAAGGCGCCACCCAGGTGTTCTTCCCGGAGCGCAGCAACGACATCATCCTCGGCGCCGTGGGTGTGCTGCAGTTCGATGTGGTCGCCAGCCGCTTGAAAGAGGAATACAAGGTCGAGTGCTCCTACGAGCCGATCACCGTGTACTCGGCCCGCTGGGTCGATTGCAGCGACAAGAAGAAATTCGAGGAATTCTCCAACAAAGCCGTGGAAAACCTGGCGTTGGACGGTGGCGGTCACCTGACCTACCTGGCCCCGACCCGGGTCAACCTGGCGCTGATGGAAGAGCGCTGGCCGGATGTGAAATTCCGCGCGACGCGTGAGCATCACTAAGCGCTGAGTAGCAGGACCGAAACCCCGTTGCGAGAGCTGCGGGGTTTTTTATTACCCCTCGACTGGATCTCCAACTGTGGGAGCGGGCTTGTTCCGGGCAGAGATCCGACGAAGAGGCCGTTACATCCAGCATCTTCATTGGCTGCCACACCGCCTTCGCGGGCAAGCCCGCTCCCACATGAGATTTTCAGTACACACAAATTTTGCACCCATCTCAGATCCCCTATGGGAGCGAGCCTGCTCGCGATGGCGGTGTATCAGCTGGCATCAATGGCGAATGTGCCACCGTATCGCGAGCAGGCTCGCTCCCACAATTGGATTGTATGCGACCGAAGAAACAGGTCGGCCATCAGGCCGCCTCGCTTTTGCTTTTGCTTTTGCTTTTGCTTTTGCTTTTGCTTTTGATCTTGAACGCCCCATTAACCACAAGGGCCGAACGCAGGCATTGCGTAGTGGGCAACCCGGCATGGATGCCGGGTTAGCCGCGCAGGGCCATGGAGGGCCCATCGCGGCGGGCCCACGGAGCAATGCCGGAGTGAGGGAACACCGAGCGTAAGCGAGGTGCCCAGTGGTGGGGCAAGAGCGTTTTGCCTTACTTTTGCGCTCTATCAAAAGTAAGCCGCCGTCAGGGCGGAACCCTAAGCCGCCGTTACCGAAGAAATGGATATGTACGCGGTCAAAACAACATACACCTGCCAGGCCGTCATCGCGAGCGGGCTCGCTCCCACAGAAGATCGCATTCCAGGCATAACCGTTCGAACTAACCTCTATTCGAAACTGGTCTGTCGGGCAGGGACATTCTGATCAGGGTTCTGCGTCCTACTCTTTGAGCCAGCCTGTTCAGGACTGTTTCCTGAACGCCGTCGGGTCGCGGCTTCATTCAGAAAAGAGGGAATCGGTTATGAACAGGTTTCTACGCGTGATGTTGTTACTGAAGCTCATGGTCATGCTGTCGCTGGGGTCTGCGGCTGTGTGGGCGCAGTGCGACAAGCATGAGCAGCACGCTTCGAGTGGGCGGGTGGTTCAGGGCGGGATGCTGTTGGTGGCGACTGATGATCAAAAAGACACCGGCGATGACGACGGCGACGATTCGACCATTGATACGCCAGAAGACGGTGATGAGGACGATAGCAATTCCTGAGTTCTACCCCTGGACCTGTGGCGAGGGAGCTTGCTCCCGCTGAGGTGCGAAGTGCCTCCAAAAGATGGCGGCCGCTGCGCGCCCGAGCGGGAGCAAGCTCCCTCGCCACGGTGATTCTGGCTGTCGTTGAATTGATGATGCCCATGGGACCTGTCAGGTTTGACAGTAGACGCTTATGCGGTCGGCTCCTATAACTCGAGTGCAAGGCACCTGGGATCGGAGAGCAAGATGAGCATCGGCGATCAGTCAGTACAAGCGACGGGATACTTGAAGGGATGGGTGGACGGCGTCGCGTTCGATTCAACTTCACTCACGTTGATGGCTGACGGGAGCAGTGAGGATTTTGTGATTCAGGCCGTTTGGGTAGGCGACGACGGGCGTCAGAGAGAGCTGATCTTCTATATCCCCGAGCGGGACCGGGAGCGAAAGATCTATCGGTTTCCTTCGGCTGAAGGGGCCGGCGCCTACTATGAGATCGCCGGCGAGCAGACCATGGACTGGGAGGGCGGTTCCATCATCAGGGAGCGGGTGGATTTTTCATCGTTCGATCTCAGGCAATGGCAGGTGGTGATGGGGTTCAACTTTGAGGTCAGCCTCGGTGGCCAGGTTGTGTGGATCAAGGGCGAAGGTGAAGTCACCGGTGCGTCGCCGTGGGGCAGGAGCATGCGCCAGCGCTTTGCCTCAGCCTGATTCCTGTGGCGAGGGAGCTTGCTCCCGCTTGACCGGGCTGGCGCTCCAGGGCGCAGCGCTCACCAAAATGGGCCTGCTGCGCAGCCCAGCGGGAGCAAGCTCCCTCGCCACAGGGGGCGGTGTTGTTCAACACCGCCCATTAGAACAGACGCCTTATGCCGCGCCGTCGAGGAACCGTTCGGCGTAGTGGCAGGCTACCAGGCGGTTATCGAGCGGGCGCAGGGCCGGTTCTTCGGTCTTGCAGCGCTCGGTGGCGTACGGGCAGCGCTTGTGGAAGGCGCAGCCGGACGGTGGGTTGAGTGGGTTGGGCAGTTCGCCGACGATCTTGATCTTCGGCTTGTTCGGGTCCGGGTGGATGGTCGGTGTGGCCGACAGCAGCGCCTGGGTGTAGGGGTGCAGCGGGCGGCTGTAGATCGACTCGTTGGGGCCCATTTCCACCGGGCGACCGAGGTACATCACCATTACATCGTCAGCGACGTGCTGTACCACCGCCAGGTTGTGGGAAATGAACACGTAGGCGGTGTTGAACTCCTGTTGCAAATCCATGAACAGGTTCAGCACCTGGGCCTGGATCGACACGTCCAGCGCCGACGTCGGTTCGTCCGCCACCAGCACCTTGGGTTGCAGCATCATGGCGCGGGCCAGGGCGATGCGCTGGCGCTGGCCGCCGGAGAACATGTGCGGGTAGCGCTGGTAATGCTCGGGGCGCAAGCCCACCTGCTTCATCATCGCCTGGACTTTCTCGCGCCGTTCGGTGGCCGACAGGTTGGTGTTGATCAACAGCGGCTCGGCCAGTTGATCACCGATTTTCTGCCGTGGGTTGAGGGAAGCGTAAGGGCTCTGGAACACCATCTGCACGTCTTTGCGCAGTTGCTTGCGCTCGGCTTTGTTGGCACCGGCGACTTCCTGGCCGGCGATTTTCAACGAGCCCGAAGACGGCTCTTCGATCAGCGTCAGGGCCCGGGCCAGGGTGGATTTGCCGCAACCGGATTCGCCTACCACGGCCAGGGTCTTGCCGGCTTCCAGTTCGAACGAAACGCCGTTGAGGGCGCGCACGGTCGCGTGGCCCTTGAACATGCCACGGGACACTTCGTAATGACGGGTCAGGTCACGGGCGGTAAGTACGACGGCCATCACGCCACCTCCTGGTTCAGCGGGTAGAAGCAGCGGGCGAGGCTGTTGGTTTTCGGATCGAGGGCAGGACGCTCCTGACGGCAGTTATCGCGCACATACGGACAGCGCGGCGACAGCAGACAACCCTGCGGACGGTCGTAGCGACCCGGCACGATGCCCGGCAACGTCGCCAGGCGCTCGGCGCCCATGCTGTGCTCCGGAATCGCCGCCAGCAGTGCTTCGCTGTACGGGTGGGCGGGGATGTCGAACAACTCGGGCACCTTGCCGACTTCTACGGCTTGCCCTGCGTACATCACGCACACGCGCTGGGCGGTTTCAGCCACCACGGCCAGGTCGTGGGTGATCAGCACCAGGCCCATGTTCTGTTCTTTCTGCAGGGCCAGCAGCAGGTCCATGATCTGCGCCTGGATGGTCACGTCGAGGGCGGTGGTCGGTTCGTCGGCGATCAGCAGTTTCGGCTCGCCGGCAATCGCCATGGCAATCGCCACGCGCTGGCTCATGCCGCCGGACAGTTGGTGCGGATAGGCATCCATGCGGCTCGCGGCGCCCGGGATCTCGACCTTTTCCAGCAGTTCGATGGCGCGCTTGCGGGCGGCCTTGCCGGACATCTTCAGGTGCAGGCGCAGCACTTCTTCAATCTGGAAACCCACGGTGTAGCTGGGGTTGAGCGCGGTCATCGGGTCTTGGAACACCATCGCCAGGTCTTTGCCGATGATCTGCCGACGCTGGCGGTTGCTCAGCTTGAGCATGTTGTTGCCGTCGAAGTTCAGCGCGTCGGCGGTGACGATGCCGGGGTGCTCGATCAGCCCCATCAGCGCCATCATGGTCACGGATTTACCCGAGCCCGATTCGCCGACGATGGCCAGCACTTCGCCTTTTTCCACGCTCAGGTCCAGGCCGTCGACCACCGGGACGGCGGTGGCGTCGCCGAAGCGGACGTTGAGATTCTTGATTTCTAGCAGTGACATGGGAATCTCCTCAGGCGGCATTCTTGAGTTTCGGGTCCAGCGCATCGCGCAGCCCGTCGCCCATCAGGTTGATTGCCAGCACGCTGAGCAAAATGGTCAAACCAGGCAGGCTCACCACCCACCAGGCGCGTTCGATGTAGTCGCGGGCCGAGGCCAGCATGGTGCCCCATTCCGGGGTTGGCGGCTGGACGCCCAGACCGAGGAAGCCCAGGGCGGCGGCGTCGAGAATCGCCGAAGAAAAGCTCAAGGTCGCCTGTACGATCAGCGGCGCCATGCAGTTGGGCAGCACGGTGATGAACATCAGGCGCGGCAGGCCGGCACCGGCCAGGCGAGCGGCGGTCACGTAGTCGCGGTTCAGCTCGCCCATGACGGCAGCGCGGGTCAGGCGCACGTAGGACGGCAGCGAGACGATGGCGATGGCGATCACGGTGTTGATCAGGCCTGGGCCGAGGATGGCGACGATCGCCACGGCCAGCAGCAGCGAGGGCAGGGCTAGCATGATGTCCATCAGGCGCATGATGGTCGGGCCGAGGATGCGCGGGAAGAACCCGGCGAACAGTCCCAGCAGGATGCCCGGGATCAGCGACATCACCACCGACGACAAACCGATCAGCAGTGACAGGCGCGAGCCCTGGATCAGCCGCGAGAGCAGGTCGCGGCCCAGTTCGTCGGTGCCCAGCAGGAACTGTATCTGCCCGCCTTCGAGCCAGGCCGGCGGGGTCAGCAGGAAGTCGCGGTATTGCTCGCTCGGGTCATGGGGCGCGACCCACGGCGCGAAAATCGCGCAGAACACCACCAGGACCATGAACAGCAGCCCGGCCACGGCGCCCTTGTTACGGGAAAACGCCTGCCAGAATTCTTTGTACGGGGACGGATACAGCAGGCTTTGATCGACTGCTACCGAGGTAGTTGGAGTACTCATGGATTTGATCTCAGCGCTGGTGACGGATACGTGGGTTGGCAAAGCCGTAGAGGATGTCCACGACGAAGTTGACCAGAATCACCAGGCAGGCGATTAACAGGATGCCGTTCTGCACCACGGGATAGTCCCGGGCGCCGATGGCTTCGATCAGCCACTTGCCGATGCCTGGCCAGGAGAAGATCGTTTCGGTCAGGACCGCACCGGCCAAAAGCGTGCCGACTTGCAGGCCGACCACGGTCAGTACCGGGATCAAGGCGTTGCGCAGGCCGTGCACGAACACCACGCGTGATGGCGACAGGCCCTTGGCCTTGGCGGTGCGGATGTAGTCTTCGCGCAATACTTCAAGCATCGAAGAACGGGTCATGCGGGCGATCACCGCCAGCGGGATGGTGCCCAGCACGATGGCCGGCAGGATCAGGTGATGCAAGGCGTCGAGGAACGCCCCCGGCTCATCGGCCAGTAGGGTGTCGATCAGCATGAAGCCGGTGCGTGGCTCGATGTCGTAGAGCAGGTCGATCCGGCCCGACACCGGGGTCCAGCCCAGGGACACCGAGAAGAACATGATCAGGATCAGGCCCCACCAGAAGATCGGCATCGAATAACCCGCCAGGGAGACGCCCATCACCCCATGGTCGAACAGCGATCCTCGCTTGAGGGCCGCGATCACCCCGGCCAAAAGGCCCAGGATGCCGGCGAACAACAGGGCGGCCATGGACAGTTCCAGGGTCGCGGGAAACAGAGAGCTGAACTCGGTCCATACGCTTTCACGGGTGCGCAGCGATTCGCCGAGATCGCCCTGGGCCAGTTTGCCGACGTAGTCCAGGTATTGGGCATACAGCGGCTTATTGAGGCCAAGGCGTTCCATTGCCTGAGCATGCATTTCGGGATCGACCCGACGTTCGCCCATCATCACTTCCACGGGGTCGCCGGGGATCATGCGAATCAACGCGAAGGTCAGCAAGGTGATGCCGAAGAACGTGGGGATCAATAATCCCAGTCGGCGGGCAATAAAACTAAACATCTTCAGGTGTACCTCATCAGCCGGTTAGGCGTGCCCGGCAGCCCTTGGATAAGGGTTGCCGGGGACTTTCTTATCTACTTCACCTGGGTGGTGGCGAAGTTGTTGGTGGTGAGCGGGCTAATGGAATAACCCTCTACGTTGTTGCGCATGGCCGTGAACATACGGGTGTGGGCCATGCTGATCCATGGCAGGTCCTGGTTGAAAATCACCTGGGCCTGTTCATAGAGCTTGATGCGCTCCTCAGGGTTCACTGTGGCGCGGGCCTGGTCGATCAGCGCCTGGAACTTCTCGTTGCACCAACGCGCGTAGTTTTCGCCGTTCTTGGCGGCTTCGCAACTGAGCATAGGCGTCAGGAAGTTATCCGGGTCGCCGTTGTCGCCCGCCCATCCGGCGGACACCATGTCGTGCTCGCCGTTTTTCGCGCGCTTGAGCATTTCGCCCCATTCCATCACGCGGATGTCGACCTTGAGGCCGATTTTCGCCAGGTCCGACTGCATCATCTGCGCGCCGAGCATCGGGTTGGGGTTGGTCGGGCCGCCGCCGTTGCGGGTGAACAGGGTCAGCACGGTGCCTTCCGGCACGCCGGCGTCCTTGAGCAACTGGCGGGCCTTGTCCAGGTCCCGCGGCGGGTTCTTCAGATCGTGATTGAAGCCCAGCAGGGTCGGTGGGTACGGGTTGACCGCTACGGTGGCGTTGCCCTTGCCGAACAGTGCGTTGACGTAGGCTTCCTTATCGAAGGCCAGGTCGATGGCCTGGCGCACCCGGACATCGCTGATGTACTTGTGGCTGGTGTTCATGGCGACGTAGGACACGGTCATCGCGTCCAGTTCGGCGACCTTCAGGTTCGGGTCTTTCTTGATGTTCGGGATATCGTCCGGCTTCGGATACAGCGCGACCTGGCATTCATTGGCCTTGAGCTTCTGCATGCGCACGTTGTTGTCGGTGGCGATGGCCAGGATCAGGGACTCGGCCGGCGGCTTGCCACGGAAGTAGTCCGGGTTGGCCTTGAAGCGTACCTGGGCGTCCTTGTTGTAGCGCTGGAAGATGAACGGCCCGGTGCCGACCGGCTTGCTGTTCAGGTCGCCGGCCTTGTTGGCCTTGAGCAGTTGGTCAGCGTACTCGGCCGGGTAAATCGAGGAGAAGGCCATGGCGATGTCGGCCAGGAACGGCGCTTCGCGGCGGGTCAGGCTGAACTTGACCGTGTGCTCGTCGACTTTCTCGACGCTTTTGAGCAGCTCTTTGAAGCCCATGCTTTCAAAGTAGGGGAAGCCCACGCTCGACAGTTTGTGCCACGGGTGATTGGGGTCCAGCTGGCGCTGGAAGCTCCAGACCACGTCATCGGCGTTCATGTCGCGGGTCGGCTTGAAGTATTCGGTGGTATGGAATTTCACACCCTTGCGCAGGTGGAAGGTGTACGTCAGGCCATCGTCACTGATGTCCCAGGACTCGGCCAGGGCCGGAATCACTTCGGTAGTGCCGGGCTTGAAGTCGGCCAGGCGATTGAAAATGGTTTCTGCCACGGCGTCGGCAGTGACTGCAGTCGTGTACTGGACCATGTCGAAGCCTTCCGGGCTGGCTTCAGTGCACACCACCAGGGGCTTGGCGCTGGCGCCAACGGCGACACTCAGCAGCGCGGCGGCGATGGCTGCGCGTAGGGGGATCATGTTCATCGTCAATCCTCTGCAATCGTCTAAATGGCAAAAGCCGGACGGTCGACCTCGTGAGTCGACCGTCCGGTGGAAGGTTAGAGAATGTTGAACGGGATGGTAGTGACCAGGCGGAACTCGTTGAGGCTGCCGTCGGCCTGGTTTTCGCTGGCGCGGTGTGCGGTGTAGGTCGCACGGATCGCCGTGGCTTTGAGCGGGCCGCTCTGTACGGCATAGGATGCGCCAATGCCGTATTCGTAGTGGTGCTCGCCGTCCATCGCCCTTACGTCGCTGTAACCGGTGCTGTTGTAGTGAGTACCGTCGATACCCCAGCCGCGCGCCTGGTAGATGTTGAATTTCAGACCTGGCACGCCGTATTCAGCCATGTTCAGGCCGTAGGCGATCTGGAAGGATTTCTCGTTCGGGCCGTTGAAGTCCGAGAGCAGGGAGTTGGCCAGGTAGATGCCGTTGGTTTCGTGCAAGTAGTCGAAGTACTCGTTACCGTTCACTTCCTGGTACGAGAAGGTCAGGCTGTGGGCCTGGTGGGTCAGGCCGAACGACAGCGAGTAGGTGTCGTTGTCGATTTCGCCCAGCTTGCTTTTGCCCGAATCCACGGTCTTGTAGTAGTTGAGGCCGGTGGTCAGGCTCAGCACCGAACTGTCGCCCAGTTCATGGGTGGCGCCGAAGTAGTACTGGTTCCACAGGTCTTCGGCCTGGGTCGCCCAGAGGCTGGTTTTCAGGCTGGCCAGTGGCTGGTAGGTGATACCGGCGGTGTTGACGTGATCGGTTTCAACGCTGCTGTCGCCGTATTCGGAACGGAACTTGCGCACGCTTTCTTCAGTACGTGGCGAGTTACGGTCGAAGGTGGCGATGTCGAAGGACAGGTTTTCCAGTTCTTCGCTGTGCAGGCTCACGCCCTGGAAGCTGGAGGGCAGGGCACGGTTGCCGATGACGTCGACCATCGGGCTGCTGAAGTTCTGGCGGCCGGCGGTCAGGGTGGTGTTCGATACGCGCGCCTTGACGTTCGCCAGGCCCAGTTTGCTCCATTGGCCGACGGCGTCGCCGCCTTCATGGGTCAGGGTCCGGTTGTTACCGGCGCCAGGGCGGGTAGTCGGTGCGCCGCCGTTGTTGGACGCCAGGTCCTTGCGATCACGGTCCAGGGCGATGGCGTTGTAGGCCGCCACTTCGGTGCTGAAACCGACGGTGCCTTCAGTGAAGCCCGAGTTGTACTTGATGATGGTGCCTTGCAGCCAGTTGATGCGGCGGTCGGTCTCGCGTGCTTCACCGTTTTTACGGTAGGTCAGCTTCGCGCCGCGCTTGAATTGCTCGTTGGCGTACCAGTTACGGGTGGACCCGGTGACCGATTGGCCTTCGATGAAGCCTTTGGCTTCGCTTTGCTCGCTGGTGGTCTTGAGGGTCACCGGGGTGACGGCCTGGCTCTGGGACTCTGCAAAGGCCGTCGCGGTGATGCTGCTGATGGCCAAGGCCAGTATCGCGGTGCTGCTCAACTTCATGGGTAACGCTCCTTTTCTTTCTTTTTTAATGCCGGTCTTTTTTGGTGATACGGCTATCGGTTTTACAACTCATCACAGTCGCAAACGTTTGCATGGCGCCTGTTCGGCGAATTCAGGCAAGACGTATGCGTGAGAGCCCCTGAGGGCCCTCGCTGTAGGGCTAAGCGGTTATGGGTTCAGGCTGACGCCCGAGAACACGTTGCGACCGAAGGGACTGACCTTGAACCCTTCGACTTTGGCACTCAGCGGCTGGTTGACCGTGGAGTGGGCGACAGGGGTGATCGGCACTTGCTGCTTGAGCAACTGCTGGGCCTGTTTGTAAAGCACGGTGCGCTGGTCGCGGTCGGTGACGACCTTGGCCTGCTTGATCAGCTTGTCGTAATCCTGGTCACACCACATCGAGTAGTTGTTGCCGCCAATGGCGTCACAGCTGTACAGCGTGCCCAGCCAGTTGTCCGGGTCCCCGTTGTCGCCGGTCCAGCCAATCAGGCTGATGTCGTGCTCGCCGTTCTTGGTGCGCTTGATGTACTCGCCCCATTCGTAGCTGACGATCTTCACTTTCAAGCCGATCTTCGCCCAGTCGGCCTGGAGCATCTCGGCCATCAGCTTGGCGTTGGGGTTGTACGGACGCTGCACGGGCATCGCCCAGAGGGTGATCTCGGTGCCTTCCTTGACCCCGGCGGCCTTGAGCAGCTCCTTGGCTTTTTCCGGGTTGTAGGCGGCGTCCTTGATGGTGTCGTCATAGGACCACTGGGTCGGCGGCATGGCGTTGACCGCCAGTTGCCCCGCGCCCTGGTACACGGCGTTGAGAATGCCTTGCTTGTTCACCGCCATGTCCAGCGCCCGGCGCACCTCGACCTGGTCGAACGGCTTGTGGCGGGTGTTGTAGGCGATGTAGCCGAGGTTGAAGCCGGGTTTCTCGATCAGTTGCAGCTTGGGGTCGTTCTTCAAGGCCGGCACGTCGGCCGGGCGCGGATGCAAGGTGACCTGGCATTCGTTGGCCTTGAGTTTCTGCACCCGTACCGAGGCATCGGTGTTGATGGAGAAGATCAGGTTCTTGAGCTTGACCCGTTCCGGCGCCCAGTACTGAGGGTTGGCGACGTAGCGGATGTTGGAGTCTTTCTGGTAACTCTTGAACTCGAACGGCCCGGTGCCGATCGGTTTCTGGTTGATGTCGCTGGGCTTGCCGCTGCTGAGCAACTGGTCGGCATATTCAGCCGAGAGGATCGCGGCAAAGCTCATGGCAATGTTCTGGATGAAGGCGGCGTCCACGCTGTTGAGGGTCATGACCACCGTCAACGGCCCGGTTTTCTCGACCTTGGCGATATTCTTGTTCAGGCTCATGCCGTTGAAGTACGGGAATTCGGTGGGGTAGGCCTTGCGGAACGGATGCTGCGGGTCAAGCATGCGATTGAAGGTGAACAGCACGTCGTCGGCGTTGAAGTCCCGGGTCGGCTTGAAGTAATCGGTGGTGTGAAACTTCACCCCTTCTCGTAGGTGAAAGGTGTACGTCAGGCCGTCTTCGGAAATATCCCAGCTTGTTGCCAGGCCCGGTACGACATTGGTCGCGCCCTTTTCGAACTCGGCCAGGCGGTTATACAGCGGTTCGGCGGCATCGTTGTCGGTGGCCGTGGTGTATTGCGCGGTATCGAAACCGGCGGGGCTGCCTTCGGAACAGAACACCAGGCTGCCATCGGCGGCCTGGGCCAGCGATGTAGCGGCCAGCAATGCGGAAAAAACCAAGGTATGACGCATGACGTTCCCTTTTTCGTTCGGGGTGTTTTTAACAGTGAACCGGTGTCCTTCCGGGGACCGGCCGGGGCACTGAGCTCAATCCAATACGTTGCAATGCCGATAGGCCAGCAAGTCGCCCAGGCCCCGACGGTATGAGCCGTGGGCCAGGCGGTAAATGCGTAATGCCTGAAAGACTTGTGGGAAAAGGCGATACGTCCCAAACCAGCTGCTGTGATACGCAGTGCTTTTGGATGTAGGCAAATTCCTGGGTCTTGGCTCTAAAGCAACGTGCCGAGGGAGCGAACTCCCTCGGCACAAGGTTGCGTTAGTTGCTGACGCTGACGCCGTAGAAGGAGTTCAAGCCAAACGGGCTGATCTTGAAGTCCTGCACGTTGGCGCGCATGGGTTGATACACCGTCGAGTGAGCGATAGGTGTCATTGGCACGGCGTCCTTGAGAACGTGTTGTGCCTGTTTGTACAGTTCGGTGCGCTTGGCCTGGTCGGTGGTGCGCTTGGCTTCCTTGACCAGACCATCGAACTTCTTGTCACACCATTTGGAGAAGTTGTTGCCACTCAGGGAGTCGCAACCGAACAGCACGTTGAGCCAGTTGTCCGGGTCACCGTTGTCACCGCTCCAGCCGATGATCATCGCCTGGTTCTCGCCGCCCTTGGAACGCTTGATGTACTCGCCCCATTCGTAGCTGACGATGTTCACGTTCAGGCCGATTTTCTTCCAGTCGGACTGCAGCATCTCAGCCATCAGCTTGGCGTTCGGGTTGTACGGACGCTGGACCGGCATCGCCCACAGGGTGATGTTGGTGCCTTCCTTGACGCCGGCTTCCTTGAGCAGCTCCTTGGCTTTCTCAGGGTCGTACTTGGCGTCCTTGATGGTGGTGTCGTAGGACCATTGGGTCGGTGGCATGGCGTTGACCGCCAGCTGACCGGCGCCCTGGTAGACCGAGTCGATGATCTGCGGCTTGTTCACCGCCATGTCCAGCGCCTGGCGGACCTTCAGGTTGGCGAGCACGTTCGGCTCGTTGCTGCCCTTGATCTTGTCCATCACGTTGTAGGCGATGTAGCCGAGGTTGAAGCCAGCCTGGTCAGGCATCTTCAGGGTCTTGTCGTCCTTCAGCGCCTTGAGGTCGGCGGGACGTGGGAACAGGGTGACCTGGCACTCGTTCTTTTTCAGCTTCTGGATACGCACCGACGGGTCGGTGGTGATGGCGAAGATCAGGTTGTCGATCTTCACGTCCGAAGGATTCCAGTAGTCCTTGTTCCCGGTGTAGCGGATGTTGGAGTCTTTCTGATAGCTCTTGAACACGAACGGGCCGGTGCCGATCGGTTTCTGGTTGATGTCTGGAGCCTTGCCTTCCTTGAGCAGCTGTGCGGCGTACTCGGCGGACTGGATCGAGGCGAAGCTCATGGCCATGTTCTGGATGAACGCAGCGTCGACGTCCTTAAGGGTGAACTTGACCGTGTGATCATCGACTTTATCGATCTTGGTGATGTTGGTGTCCATCCCCATGTCGGTGAAGTACGGGAATTCGGTCGGGTACGCCTTACGGAACGGATCATCCTTGCTGATCATGCGATTGAAGGTGAACAGCACGTCGTCGGCGTTGAATTCGCGGGTCGGCTTGAAGTACGGGGTGGTGTGGAACTTGACGCCTTCACGCAGGTGGAAGGTGTAGGTCAGGCCGTCTTCGGAAATATCCCACTTGGTCGCCAGGCCAGGAATCACGGCGGTGCCGCCGCGCTCGAACTGGGTCAGGCGGTTGAACATGGTTTCTGCAGAGGCGTCGAAGTCGGTTCCGGTGGTGTATTGACCAGGATCGAAACCGGCCGGGCTCCCTTCGGAGCAGAACACCAGGTTAGTCGCAGCGGAAGCGAAAGGTGCGCTGGCTAATAAGCTCGCGCCGACTAAAAACGGAATGACCGCGTGTTTAAGCATGTTGGCCTCATGATTTGTTGTCATTTTTGGTTTTTGAGGGCGACCTCGTGAGTCGTCCTGCGGATACTTATGCAGGCCCCATACCCAATGCAAGATCCAGAGCGGTCACAAGTCCGAAACAGTGGCACGAACGTACCTTAATGTCGCATCTGTGTAACTTCTGACGCATTTGACCGTTTGCGCGTGTTTTTTCGGGACGAATTGCGCTCCATCCAGGTGCGAGACGAAGCGATTTCGCACCTGAATGGAGCAGGTATCACTTCGTCAAACCCACGCCGTAGAAGGGTGTAAGGCCAAATGGGCTGAGTTTGAAATCCACCACTTTCCTGTTTATCGGTTGGAACACCGTGGAGTTGGCGATCGGGGTGATCGGCACCTGCTGCTTGAGGATTCTCTGCGCCTGCTGGTACAGGTCGACGCGTTGCTGGCGGTCGGTCGAGACCTTGGCCTGCTGGATCAAGCGGTCATACGCCGGGTCGCACCACTTGGCGTAGTTGCTGCCCTTGACCGCCGCGCAGCTGTAGAGCACCCCTAGCCAGTTGTCCGGGTCACCGTTGTCCCCGGTCCAGCCGTAGATCATTGCGTCATGTTCGCCATTTTTTGCGCGCTTGATGTACTCGCCCCATTCATAGCTGACGATGTTGGCTTTGATTCCGATCTTGGCCCAATCCTGCTGGATCATTTGCGCAGACATTCGCGCGTTGGGGTTGGACGCGCGTTGCACCGTCATTGCCCATAAATTGATGGTAGTACCGGGCGCAACCCCGGCCTCCTTGAGTAGCGCCTTGGCCTTGGTCACGTCATGGGGCGCGTCCTTGATGCCCGGATCGAACGACCACTGCGCCGGCGGCAGGGCGTTCTGCGCCAACTGCCCGGCGCTCTGGTACACGGCTTTGATGATGGCCGGTTTATCGATAGCCATGTCCAACGCCTGACGGACCTTGAGCTGGTCCAGCGGCGGGTGCGTCACGTTGTAGGCCAGAAAGCCCAGGTTGAAACCCGGTTGCCTGAGCACTTGCAGGTTCGGATCCTGCTCGATCACCTCGATGTCCGCAGGGCGCGGGTAGCCGCTGACCTGGCATTCGCCGCGCTTGAGTTTTTGCAGGCGCACGGCGGCGTCCGGGGTGATGGAGAAAATCAGGTTATCGAGCTTCACGTCCTCGGGTTTCCAGTACGCGGTGTTGGCGGCGTAGCGGATCTGCGAGTCCTTCTGGTAGCGCTTGAACACAAACGGCCCGGTGCCGACGGGCTTCTGGTTGAGTTCGCCGGCCTTGCCTTCCTTGAGCAATTGCGCGGCGTATTCGGCGGACTGCACCGAGGCAAAACTCATCGCCAGGTTCTGCACGAACGCGGCATCGACGTTGTTCAGGTGGAAGCGCACCGTGTGCTCATCGACTTTTTCCAGGTTCTTGATCGTGGTGTTCAGGCCCATGTCGGTGAAGTACGGCGACTCGGTGGGGTAGGCCTGGCGGAACGGGTGCTGCGGGTCGAGCAGGCGCTGGAAGGTAAACAGCACGTCGTCGGCGTTGAAGTCGCGGCTCGGCGTGAAGTAATCGGTGGTGTGGAACTTCACGCCTTCACGCAGGTGAAAGGTGTAGACCAGGCCGTCGGCGGACACCTCCCAACTCGTCGCCAGCCCCGGCTCGACCTCGGTGCCGCCGCGCTTGAACTGGGTGAGGCGATTGAAGACGGTCTCGGCCGAGGCATCGAAGTCGGTGCCGCTGGTGTATTGGCTGGGGTCGAACCCGGCGGGGCTGGCTTCGGAGCAGTAGACCAGGGTGGTGGCGGCCTGGGCCATTGGAACGCTGCTGATCAGGGCGATGGCGAGCAGGAGAGGTTTGAAGGTGGTCCGGTCCATGAGATCCCTTGGTGGTGACGGTTTTCGTGAGGGTAGCGGTTGGGGTGGGGGCGGGGGAAATAGCCAAAAGTGAGGGGGACTGGTGGGTTTGGGTATAGCAGTTGAGGCCAGGCGGCCTGACAGCCGACCGGGATGTTGTTGACTGAGTACATATCCGTTGCTGCGGTCACGGCGGCTGGCGGTTTCGCCCTTACGGCGACTCACTTTTTTTCAAACGCCAAAAAAAGTAAGCAAAAAAGGCTTCGCCCCACCACTGGGCACCTCGCCAAGGCGAGGTGTTCCCTCACTCCGGCATTGCTCCGTGGGCCCGCCGCGAAGGGTCATCCATGACCCAGCGCGGCTAACCCGGCATCCATGCCGGGTTGCCCACTGCGCAATGCCTGCGTTCGGCCTTCGTGTTTAATGGGGCGCCCAAGATCAAAAGCCAAAGCAAAGCAAAGCAAAGCAAAGCAAAGGCGAGGCGGCCTAGCGGCCGACCTGTCTTTTCGGCCATACCCCAATTCAACTGTGGGAGCGAGCTTGCTCGCGAAGAGGCCGTGCCAGTCACCATAAGGGTCGTTGACCCACTGCCTTCGCGAGCAAGCTCCCACAGTTGGATCTGTGCCGGCTACAGATCCTGAGTACACACGCGATCCCTTGTGGGAGCGAGCCTGCTCGCGATGGCGGCCTGACAGTCGACCAGGATGTGTGGGAATGGTCGGACATGTTTCAAATTCGAGCCGAATTTTCCGACGAGTCCTGTCGGTTGCCGGGTGGGAGGGGTTCTGGCTAGCCTTTTCCTGTCGCTGCCAATTCAGCGCCCGGGCGTCGCGGCCCGCTTGAACTTGGTAATCCATTTTCCGTTGGAGTACCGCAATGTGTGACAAATCGTCGTCCCCTGAAACCAATAAAGCTTCTTCCCAGTTCAGCCTGGACCCCAAGCTCGATGAAGCCGCCAAACGCGCCCTCGACTATTATCTGGCCCCTAAACCCGAAGTCCCAAAAAAGCCAACCTCACACCAGTTATTCACTGTCGCAGAGGGCATCGATGACGAATGCCTCCTCGCCAACCTCAGCGAAACGCTGGCTTCTGCCAACGCAACCATCAGTGACCTTACCTTCGATCTGGACGGCTCGCGACGGCATGTGCTCCTAGGTGTGCTGCAATTGATCGAGCTGAGTGAGTTGCTTGCTAACCGATTGCTGGATTCGCGAGTTCCGGTTACTGAAGGCTAGGGGACACCGACTGGCCCGAAGCAAACACCACACCTGTGGCGAGGGAGCTTGCTCCCGCTGGGCTGCGCAGCGGCCCCAACCAGCAGCGACGCGGACCCATCTGACACACCGAGCTGTCGGGTTTGGGTCTGCTTCGCCGCCCAGCGGGAGCAAGCTCCCTCGCCACGGGATGGCTAACAGCCATGGGGCTGCCTCAATCCAACCCCAACTTCTTCAACCGATACCGCATCGACCGGAACGACAGCTTCAAGCGTTGTGCCGCTGTGCGGTTCTAGCGAGGACACCGACTGGTCCGAAGCATCCACCACACCTGTGGCGAGGGAGCTTGCTCCCGCTGGGCTGCGCAGCGGCCCCAACCAGCAGCGACGCAGTCCCATCTGACACACCGAGCTGTCGGGTTTGGGTCTGCTTCGCCGCCCAGCGGGAGCAAGCTCCCTCGCCACGGGACGGCTAGTAGCCTCGGGCTGCCTCAATCCAACCCCAACTTCTTCAACCGATACCGCATCGACCGGAACGACAGCTTCAAGCGTTGTGCCGCTGTG